>ERZ808259.52-NODE-52-length-92971-cov-4.539993_pt1 | contig 92971 bp, 106 predicted proteins | sample MGYA00521279_ERZ808259 | MGnify/ENA primary metagenome ERZ808259 (study PRJEB31516, sample SAMN03275586) | gut metagenome | biome: mammalia-associated habitat; material: feces | host: Papio cynocephalus | place: Kenya | collected 2012-07-27 ...
CCCGCAGCTAATATTCATATCATCAGCATACCTAGTATACGCGAACCTTCTACCCTTCCCGTCAGGGCTATTCGCCGGGTCCTGCAGGCTACGCAGAAACTTGCTGAACTCAAAATCAAATGGAATCATAATCAGGTTGGTCAGCATCGGGCTAATCGGCGTTCCCATAGGCAGCCCTCCATCCAGGAAGCAAAGCGACAGAGCTTTTTTAAGTTCCTCTCTCCCGTTCTTGTGTTCCATGATGAGGCAGAACGGGTAAATTACAGACAGCGCGTTCCATACAAACTTCGGGGTAGTGTTAGGAAAGAAACCGCTGATGTCGGTCTTTAAATACCACTTGCTCTTATTCCACTGGTGGACTTTAGCAGCATCTACACTGCTTCTATTCTTAACATAAGCGTACGCAGCGGCGTGGCTGCTCGCATAAAACTCAGATTCTAACAGCAGCTTCAGTTCTCGCAGACAGTTCATCAGTTCATCGTCCGGCGCGTTAATTTCTCTCATACCGCCGCTCTTTTTCGGGATAAAGAACCTGTGGTAATGCGTGTGGAGATCGCTCTCAAGTAGCCCTTGATACTTCCTGTTGAATGCTTTCAGCAGTTCGATCTTCTTCTCCGTGTCGAACCCTGCCAGAATTCTCTTAGGCAGTCGTTCATATGTAATCGTCTTAGTGTACACTGTCCTCGACTCTCGTACGTGCTTATCCTGCAGCAGTGCGAGCATAACATCTTCCAGAGAAATCTGCTTGTAATTCTCTGTGACTTTAGCTGTTACATAAATCATATTGTTCTCCTTGTTCTTTATCTGAAACTATATATGGCTTGGCTTGAGCCTGTAGGCATCTATCCTGACGATAGGTTTATTGCTACCTATAGGCGCAGACGCGACGCTGTGCTAACCCACATTGGTGGATAGAGCATAGGTGCCGTGATTCTCAATAACCGAGTGGGTGTCCTCTCGTCTGCATGCTGGAGGAGGGTATCGACGAGCTTGAGCCTATGAATACCGGCAGCGGTAACTAAATCTGAGTCGCCTGTCGTCGTCCCCGCCTCTCCGGACAATGTATTACTCTTCCGTTCCGGCAAGAGTTTCTATTTTTTTCAAATAGAAAGTGCTTTCAGATAGTTAAATCAGGTTTGGTTGTTAGTTAACCACTAGCGTTAGTATGCTTCCATAGTAAAATCAAAGGCGTCGATCAGAACCATCTTCTTGATCGGACGCCCGTTCACAAAATTCATAAAATTTGCCACCGCGCAAGAGCAAATCATCCGCACAGAAGGTGCGATACTAAGTTCCAGATTACACGCAGATCGAGGAGTCTCAGCCAGGGCTTCCTCCTGGGTAAACTGCATGGAGTTAATCAGGTTTCTAACCATCTCGTTAGACCCCCAATCCGCAGCGAAGTGCTGCGCGTCTGTCAGCCGAAGTCTGGTATCAAACACAGCTTTGATGTATGGATTTCTAACGTTGTCTTCGCAAATTTTTCTACGGAGGTCAATGTTGTCTACCATAAGGAAGACGTAGCCGGACAGACGCTGGTTGGTGTATCCTTCCTGAACCACATCGATGCCGTTTGCGTCTGGGTTGATACTCAACATCAAATCTTTTACAGCCTCAGCTTTATTTCTACCGATATCGCTATCCTTGAACATCTGATTCGCGATATTGTGCGGCTCAACTTTATCGAAATCATACAGAGTAACCTTCTCAAGCCCAGCTCTCGCCAACAACTCAGCTACCGTGGAGCCGGACGCGCCACATCCAATGATATGTACCCTCTCCTTGACCTTCGTAGGGTTAAAAAACTCAATACTCTTCGATAAATTCATCTTCATACCTCCTTATAACATCAAACAGCTTAGAAACAGATTTTTCATCAACAGAACAAGCATCTTTAACCAGCTCGACCATCCACGGACGCCATAATAAATTTCCAGTTTCTTTTGCTAAGAACCTCGAAAGATTGTCGTCCCAACTATGAGTATGCCAACTCGCGTTTTCTACCGTTAATATTCTCCCACAATACCTTTCATGGTCACTACTAAAACAACCCGCACCACCAGATCCAAGAAGGAATATACTTCCTGGGTTAATCTGTTCAGCAATACGCGCATCTGGTCTTAAGAGCAGCTCGCTCCACTCTTTAACTCTAAATTTCTGACCAACCACGATATTCAAAATACCACCTCTATCACAACAACAAACAGTTCATAAAAATCTCCTCATCAACGGATCTCTTTAATCGCAATACGCTTTTATAAAAGAGCATCTCCTTCTTGCCAACCCTCACTATATACCAGCCACCAAATTCACCCTTAATGATCTCGCCGCCGTCTCTTATGAACTCGCTAAAGTAAGGATCGTCCCCCGCGTACATCACATTGACGGCGCATATAAATCTTTCGCCGGTGATAATGTCTACGCTCCGCGACACAGCTCCATTCGGCAATGCCGCCCGTAAGTTATCATCAAATTCATCCCACGTTTTTGGAATAAACTCAACCTGCTGCCCAGGTCTAAACATTATATCACCTCACAACAATAAGCAATTCACAAGCGTCTCTTCGTCAACACGCTTCTCTCCTAATGGGAGCGGTGCCACTTTATCCAATCCACTCTCCAGGCACTCATCTCTTACTTCGCCAGAGTCAATATGCCAAATCCAATAGTCATCCGGTTCCAGATAAATCGTAGCGCCGTACTTATCCGGGGCGTTAAAATTGTCACCTTCAACCATTTCGAGTCCATCACTGACGCACTCCTGGAATACTAAATGAAACCTACGTTTCACGTGCTCTACCGCACTCTCCAAATTCCCATAAACACCGGACAAATCAACACCCTGGTCTGTCTCGGTTATCACACAATACACTTTCATACCACACTCTCCTTACTTATGCGCCTCTGAACAGCTGAGGCGGAGCGAGGTGATACCATATTGGTAATATCGAGACTCCTACCAGCTGTTTAAGTTCAAAAGTTTTCCCGCTCCCAGCGCTGAAAACTTTTGAAGCTGCACCAATCATTTTGTTATTTCCTCGTTCCGATAAAAGTGATATGCGGCTCAACATATCTGTACAGGCACATATAGTTTTACTTATTTAAAATCTTACCACCATACCGGTCAGGATGCTCATCAATATTTTCGTCTACGTCTTTCATGAACTCTTCAAGCTCAACTGCCACGTTCATGATCCACTCAACCCCATCCTGTAAATCACGCACATCCACGCCCTCGAAACATTCAATATTGTCGAAAATCACTCTACACAAATCATATACAACAAAATCGTACTTCCCCGTCGTGATTTTCACATTGTTGTCTTCATACAGGACGCCTTCTCTGACATCGTAAACCTGCGCAGAAATGCAGCCTTTCTTGTTAAAAATCTGGAAGACGTAAAAATCATCAATGTCTGTCAATAAGTCCTCTCTATACTTCATATCGGTAGAAGAAGGAGCGACGCCCATATTTACGTGCGAGTGGCCATACAGCCGAACCTTATTAAATGTCTCCGCGTCAAGAGAGTTTTGCCAATTCACATAGTCTTCGTCATCAGGCTCAGTGCTTGTCGATGTAACCTTCTGTGGAAAGACCAAGATGTCTTCCACAATAAACTCAGCCGGTTTTTCCGACCGTCTTACAACTCCATGCCACCCAACCTCCAAGTTCCTATTCATAATAAGTAAGCACGTTTTCATCCATGCCTTTTTACTGTATGTGATTTCGCACGGACTAGTCGCAGTCAACAAATCCGTTGCGTTAGTAGCTTTAATCATCATTCTCACTCTCCTTTATCCATTTGATTGCTTCAATATAATTAACCATCTGTCCGTCCGGTAATTCCAACACTACGGCGTCTTCTCTGAACAACTCTTCGAGGAACGATCTCAGTACGACAGTATCACTAAGATTCAGATTTCCATTTTCAGCACACGTTGTATCTACCGCATAAACGTAATCACATTTATCGCAAGATTTCTCAAGCGCCTGTTGCCAGCTTCCCATGCAACCATATTTATCGAGATGTGTGTTAGGGAGATAGCTGCTGTATTCGCGGCTATACCCATATACCTTGATGGGCAACACCGCTCCTCCGAAAGAGAGTCTCCACGCGGAGCACATCCTTACCTTGATATTGGAGTCAACGAAAATCCCTGTCATTAAACTCTCAACATCACTTTCTGTTAGCCCTACGTACGAAGACCGCGCATAAAAAACTGATGTCCGATTATTGATGTACTCTCTTGCAATTTCCGGATCAAACAGCGTCATATAGCCGGTTACGACGTACAGAATATTCCCATCTTTGTCGCTGCTCTCAATAGACACGTTTTTGTTCGACAGGAAATAGTCCATCAGCTCGTTCTTGCTCTCAACATTACTGTTGTCGATTGCTGCCACCAACAAAGACTGTTCTTCGTACTCTCTGTACAAATTTTTCAAACCGGACATCATCTTGCTAATTGAATTTCTCGTACGCTCCATTTGTTCTGCATATTTTTCTCGCTGGATATTTCTCAGTCTAGCTTCATAGCCATAAAGATGATATCTTTTTTTAGCTGAATCCACATCCACAACAGCAGTGACCATATCATTCATCGCTTTGCAGACCGCGCTTCTACAGGAATCTTCTTTGGACAGAATCTTAATAAATTCTGACTCCGCTTCTGTTCTATCTTTGATATACCACGGGCAGAACATATTGAAGAGGCACGCCAAGTAGTGCCATGAACTATAGCTGTCCACATTGGTGAGGACAACCGTGCTCTTCTTCTTATTATTCCTAAAGATTCTCAGCATAATGTTGAGCTGTTCTTTCATCAGGCCAAGCTCTCTTGCCGTCTGCTCTTCCCAGTCGCTTGCGATCTTCATGTTGCCAACTAAAGATTCGGCGACTTTAACTTTGTCCCATACGCAAAATGTAATCGTGTTATCTTGAGAAGTTACTTCCGAAAAACGCTCCTTGTCTTCCGCCCACGTACTCCAATCAGCACAGTTAGAATCTACCACTCTGACCGTAACACGCGCGTCCGCCGAAACTCTTGACCTTAAAAACAGCCGAGCCATCGCAAGCGCGAAGTCATCGCCTTTGAACGTCCCGTCACCAACAATATTAGAGAACTCAGACTCCAGCTCTGGACTCAACACTAAAACTTCGCTGCGTTTCAAACAACTTGAAAACATATTTTTTACTCCTTTCTTTGTGAACTCTTGGCAAGTCACCTAGTGTGACCAGGCTACCTCCCAACAGCTCGCTACATTATGTACGAGGCCGGGCATTGCCCGGCCTCGTAGTCGTGTGCTAATTTGAATTAGATTGCGTTACCCTGCGCCTTAACAATAGCACTCAGGGTACATACTCCAACAGCACCAAGTTCTGCAAAGGTGCAATCCATATCATCAGGCATCAGAATCGTGCCGGACAGAGAGTTGACGCTGCGGCTGTAGTCAACCCCAATCTTTTCAAACAGAGAACGAGGGGTTTCCGCGTTTTCGTTTACGGCTTGACCATCAAAACGACGGGTAGTGCTACGAACATTAACAATAATCATATTATACTTCCTTTCTGTTAGTGCGTTTATGTTTATCGGTTACTTTCAGCCTGCCACTACGATCTTGGAACCGACACGTGCCAGCATAACGTCGATTTCTTCCAGTGCTTCGCGCATCTGAGCTTCAATCTTTTCGACCTTCTCGATAACAGACGCATATCTCTCAGCGACAACCTCGCGTACGGGGCGGTCAGCTTCGGTAATGAGACTCACAGTTACGACTGCGCGGCCAGAACCGTCGCAGGATTCAGCCTCATAGATGATGCCGGTCGGTGCCACCGCACCTCTTTCACCGACGAGAGTGTAGAACAGCGCATCGCCGTCTTCGTCCAGTAGCTGCACGGACTTAGGGCGATACAGAGTTGCGCGTTCAATTTCCTCGATACTGAAAGCGCTCTTAAAAGTTACTGCGTTACCACATACAATAATATCCATACTATGTACTCCTTTTTTCGTGTTATTGAACTCAGTTATAACCAACGTTACATTCCTAAACATGGATGCTCGCCCACTCTGGATACCCATAAGAGCCTGGGTAATGTAAGCCTGCGAGCGGAACGCTTACGTTACTCGACTGCAAGGCTCAGCTTATCCGCTTTGCTTCGACCCTTTTGTTAGGGTGTCCCGAGGTATCTGTGCTGCGGATGTGGTTGGCGAACCTGCACCGTAATCGCGAGCAGGCAGGAGCAATTGCCTGGCAGCGGCGGCCTCTCTTTCAGCAATATGTTACTATCCCGTTCCGGCAATAGTTTCTCTCTTTTTTTTTGAGAAAGTGCGAATGCTTTGTCGGTTATTAACTGGAGTTACTGACGTTTGTTCAAATTGCGATTCTATTTATGCGTTATCAATTCTCTGCTGGCCGTTATTCCAAACGACCAAGCAATCAGGATCGGGAACACCTTTGGTTTCCTTACCATCCAGCCATCTAGACAGTACGTAAGAGGTTGTCAAGAACACACGGTGACGGTAATGCTTACACCGGCCATCAATAGTGGAATCCTTAATCCAATCTCTCAGTCGGACGATCTGTCTGTCCAAACTAGACTCAGCGTAACCGGTCTGGAGGACATTCCAGAAGTATTCAAGCTTAACATCGCTTGCCCCGGCTTCTTTTGCCAGATACAGAGCAGCCGTAACCGGAGCAGTACCAAGCTTACGCTGCTTCACCTTCAAGAGACTATTGACCCAGGAGAATTCAGTAATATGCTTCGAAATCATGTCCGCTCTCTTAGCTTCGTTCTCCAAGTGCCTCGCACTAAACTCGTTCAGAACCATACAGATTGCAACCGAGCGCTTGTAAGAAGAAATCTTGCCTCTGTTTCCACCCTCGGCCATACACAATGCGTCGGCTTCGCTTCTCGCTCTGCCTCGGTCAATGTACGGACTACGCTCCATGTTGAACAGGAAGAACAGCTTCACGGTCTTGCCGCAACGTTTCACAGCTTCCAACCGGTGATGGCCGTCAATAAGAACACCGGCCTTATCAAACATGATAAAGCCGGTAGGGGTGTCTTCTTCCCACGTACCATTCATCATGTGGGACTTGTACTTATTCACGGTGTCCTTACTGATAGGGCGGTTGCCGCCAGACAAAGCCAGCAAACCCGTTGCCATCTCCGGAGACACGTAAGCGTATGCCAACTGTCCTCCGTTCCGTTCTTCGAGCAACAAATTGCTCAACAATTCTTCATAAGCTGTCATTTGTATGTACCTCCTAAAAAAAATTTGCTGGTGGTTCCTGCCCGGCTCGAACGGGCGACCATCCAGTTATGAGCTGGACGCGCTAACCAACTGCGCTAAGGAACCAGGTACGTTTAAGGCCGCTGATAAATTCAGCGGCCTTAAACTGTTAATGAAAGCAAGTGTCCGTATAAAACGAACGTGGCAGCGCCGGATAGTGTCGAACTATCGTTCACGGAGTCAAAGTCCGTTGCATTACCGTTATGCTACGGCGCTATTTAAATCAAGCAGAGCAGAGTTTAAAGCCATTCCAGGCTATGTAAAGAAAGGAGGTGGTTTATCAACAATAACAGGTAGGAGAATCATTTTCTGTTGCTTGACATGGAGCAGGCGGCGGGTACTGACCCCGTGTTCCCGGTTTGGAAGACCGGTGTTCTAACCATTGAACTACACCTGCGTGGACTGAGTGGTCAGATTCGAACTGACAACCTCCTGACCCCAAATCAGGAGCGCTTCCATTGCGCTACACCCAGAGATGGAGCTACCACCCAGAATCGAACTGGGACTTATTGCTTACGAAACAACCGTTCAACCATTAAACTATAGTAGCATGGAGGCCGATGTGAGACTTGAACTCAACGTCTGCGGGTTACAAAGCCGCAATTTTACCAGTTAAACTAATCGGCCACGCCACCCTGCAAGGCAGGGTAACTATGTAAGGGAGATCAAAAAGGGGAACTCCTGTCTCTTCCAGGATGCCAACACACTACTACGATTTACCAGAGGCAAACCGCCACTTTTCAGGTGTCATAGTCCGCAAACTATGGGCTTTTCTTTGGTGAGCTACCTCGGATTTGAACCGAGACTTTACGCATTCTAAGTGCGGCCTCTCTGCCTATTGGAGTAGTAGCTCGTTTGAACTTGCTGCAACCCAGCCTGGTGGTTGACCCGTGGGCGTTGATAACTGACCCGAACCATTGACCCAGGATTTTGTAAAACTTTAACCATTGAACGTTGACTCTTAAATTTTAATCTTCTGAAGATCTTTGAGCCGTGAATTTTGAAATTTGAGCTTTGAAGTTTGAGCTTTATAGCAGACTTTCTTCTATTAAGAACTTGGATTAACAGTCCAATCTTTTTACAAGCACAAAATTTCAAATTTTGCTTTGTAGTTGGCACATATTTGATCATTTTTTACATCGAACCAAGTGCCATCAGCACGATGGGTTACCGTTTTAGGTTTTCGGATTGCAGCAAGTTGATTATTTTAATATTCTACAGTGATTTCAGTGGTTGCGTTGGCAATAGACAGCTGCGAATCCACATCCGTAGTAAAGGCGTCGATCCAATCGCTCAAAACCTTGATTTCATCACCGATGCCAAGCGGATCGACCAGCTCATAGGTGTTATTTGCGATGTAATCCTCTCTCAGCTTCTTAACCACCTCAGAATCCTTAGATGTCTTAGCTTCTTTGGGCTGCGACTGAAGGAAATTCATGATGTACTGCTCGGCTTTCGCCTCAATCCACTCGCCTTCATGTTTTGCGACCTCGGCACGAGCTTTTTCGTACTGCCGAACCATTATATCCAGCAAATCCTTCTTAGCTGTGAGTCCATGGTTCTTCATCTCGATAGCTTCGGCCACAGTGTAGGTCTCACCACCAATTACCACCTTGATTTCGGCATTGGAGAGCACAACCGCTCTCTTAATAGCAGTCCGACGAGCAATCAAATCCGTAACGGACTGATAATCAGACTTCATCTCCTTTTTGAGGGTTTCAACCAGTACACCACCGACCTTTTTGTCGCTCACTTTCTTGCTGGTGACGAAAACCTTACCAGAAGTGGCGTTGAAAATTCTAGCGTCCAAAACCTTCAGCTCCGCGAGAGCTTTGTGGATAGTCATAGTCTCTTTGTTCATGTCAATTCCTCACTTTCTTACTTATAGCTTATAGAATTAGATTTTTATCGTGGTCTCCCTGGGTGAATTCGAATCACCATATACCTTATGAGGGCCTTCCAATTATAAGTTGGAAGCTATAACCAATTTAGCTACAGGGAGATATTTGTTCGGCAAACACAACCGCTCTATCAATCAGTCGGCCTAACCAAAGGATAGAGCTGAGTTGTGTCGCCCAACCTGCCTGAGAGCTTTCTTGCCTAGCCTGTACTTAACCGGGTGTCTGCAATCAATGTTTAGGTTGCTGGTTTTGACCCTCGCCCCAGAACCAGTTAACTAGAGCGATTGAGAGCTGCTAGGCGGAATTGCACCGCCTTGAAGTCATAAGTGAGGCACGGAAGGAGTGTGCCACACCTCTTCACCCGCTTTGAGCAGCGTGTACGGCAACCAGAATTGCACTGGAATAACTGCGGTCAGACAGCCAACCTCTTTTACGCCATAAGGTTATATACATGGAGCAATATATGGTTTATTTCGCACTATACATCGCGCAGTTTAATTGCGCGTGGCACCAGCACTAAGACTCGAACTTAGAACTACGATTTTGGAGACCGTTGTTTTTCCATTTAACACTATACTGGTAAGTAAAAGCACCGTCAGCACCCGGTGCTTTGGGGAATAATTTTTAAGAAAGGAAGTGAACAATGAACAATACCATGCCTGGTTTAACCTATCAAAGTGCTGTTTGATGGTCTTGTGGCGAGGAGCTGAGGTGTCGATCCCCATACGGTTACCAGCCGTACCAGCTGTTTTCAAGACAGCGCTGCGAGCCGTCGCAGGTAACTCCCCGTGCATTTTAATCTTATGTTTTTTAACCGCTCACCGTGGTTATATTATACAAGATTATTTTTCAAACGTCAACCCCTTTTCGCGAAACTCGTTAGACGAGTTTCGCGGTTCAGGAGTTACCCTGGGCAGCTTGCGACTACCCAGGGCAAGAAACAACCGCAGCGGAAAAGGCAGGGCTGCGGTGTCACTCTTCGTCTTCGATATGTACTCTGTAACCGCTCTTCCACCAGGCAGCTACACCAGCAAGGCCAGAAACACAGGCCATCGTAGACCAGCCCATCAGCTGGAAGGTAATTGCGGAGACCAGAAACACGGTCGCCGCGAGCGCTGCAAATTCACGTTTCATTTCAGGAGCACCTCCTTCAGGTAATTGCGGATCTTGACGCGGGTTTCTCCGAGCCGACCAATAAGACGAACTTCTTCCTCCAAAAGCTGCTTGGTTTTCTTGTAATCATCAAGGGAGGCTTGCAGGTCGCAGACAGTTCCACCTGCCTTGCGTTCTTCGGCTCGCTTCTCGTAATAAGCCGCGTCATATCCAGCCTTGTTGATCTCGTCTACAAACTCTTTTTCTTCTTTCAACAAATCCAACAACGCAATCTGCAGTTCCATCATTCATCTTCCTCCTCTTCAAAATCCATCACCCGGTATTCATCGAGGATGTCTTCGGGGCCATCGTAATATTCCGTAAAGCTCGAACCATCATGCAAGACATATCCAGCAGAGGTGAAGCAACCGCCCTCTTCGTACCTGGCGTCTCGGCCATAGCTCTCATAGTCGATGTATCTAGCAAGCGTGCCGAGCTTATCCGTATCGTAGCAGCCACTTTCTTCGATGTAATAATAACCAAGGTCGTAGTCGTTATCTACACCCGAGAAAACCATATAGCTATCCAGGTTATCCATGAGGTTGATGAGGTCTTTTACAGAGTTGCCGCAATCTCCAACCTCAACAACCGCCTCAAACAACTCAAGGTCGCCATCGCTCAGTTCGTCCAATCTTGCCGCCAGGTAATTCAGCTCGTTCAGATTTTCGTATTCGCCCAGCTTGCTGTAAAGACCGTCAACATAGCAGTCATAGTCCGTGATGAACCATTCCTCATAGAGCTGACCGAAGTCATCCTTCTGGCCGATCCCGATACGCTTGAACACTTCTTTCAGTTCCTCAGCGGTGGTGGGAAACTTCATCCATTCACCGACCAGCATTCCCTCGTTATACTTGCCAAGATTGGTGATAAAGGCGGCAAAGGGATAATCACCACCGTATTTGTACTTTGCCATAACGAAACCTCCTTACTTAACGTCAACCAACTGGCCGCCGATGTAATCGAACCGGGCCAGGACTTCATATTTGTGTTTGTTGTCAAGCACCATATAGGAACTAACGACCATACCAGTAGGGATGTCGCCTCGATATGCAATGTAATCATGACCGCAGTCACAATCTTCCACATACCCTTCGCCATTTCCACCGGCAATCCAATCCTCTTTTACGATATAGATTGCGTTGGGGTCCAGAGCGTCATTGACGTACTGCTGGTGGGTGATCAGCTTAACCTTGTTATCATTAAATCCGGGCTGTTCCTGTTCAATTACCATGGTAGTATCATCACCAGCACACTTCACCGTTACGACGATTCCCCACACTGCCATAGCTGCAATGACGATTGCCAGAATAGCGATACACTTTTTCTTGACGTTCATTTTAAGTTCCTCCTACCTGTTTTCTTTTTTTAGATTACAATTTCCAGATCGACGTACTTGGTATGCTTCCCAGGGCTAGGTACAACCAGCGCCGGACCATCATGGTTATGGTTACACAGCAGCCTGCTGAACGGATACAGACAACCACTTCCATCAAAATCCACCAGGATTTCACCGGCATGATTCTCACCGGCATAGATTTCATTCGGAAGAACCACGGTCAATTCCTCATAGATTGCAGTAGTAGGACACATACTGTACACCGTTTCCTTTTCGTGTGCCAGCGTTCCATAGTTGGCAAAGATTGTTACCTTCATATGTATACCTCCTTACAGGACTCTGCATTCAATAACAGGCACACCACCTTCTTCGAGCTTCTTGTAAGCCTCAGCCTGTTCCGCCCATACCTTTTTGTCGTGCTCGAAGCCATCATGTTCCATGATGTGCTTCTTGAACTGATCCGATTTCGTGTTTCGGATGGCGTACATAGTCCCATCCTTAACAAAGAAGCCACTTTTCCGGAGCACCTTGTCCACGCCGAGCTTCTTTAGTACGCGCCAATAGTCAAGGTATTGATTGAACTGAACGTCTTCCAGTTTGACAACGTTCCTCACAATTCCGCGAGTCCTATTGTCGTTGTCTTTGATAGTGATACTGGTTTTACCAATCTTGACGTTTTTGCCAACCAAATCCATCATGCTTGCCATGGCTGTTCTCCTCTCTTAACAATTTATCCATAAAATGCAGCAATTTGTTTACATTGAAGACATAACCAATTCATTTTGCACTCGTAGCATGAAATTGCTATCTGTCAAAGAAGGAGGTGAAACTATGCAAATGATTTCTGTCAACTCTAGTCATATTGACAGCATCGGTTATGAAAACGGGACCCTGTACGTTCGGTTTAGTTCCGGTCCTACATATGTATACTCCAACGTACCTGAAGCAGTTTACGCCGGGCTTATGTCCGCTTCTTCTCACGGATCTTACCTCGCACGAAACGTTAAAGGCGTCTACGCATACCACAGAGTCGGTTAATCAACAACTACTAGCACGGTGGCTGGGCCGTTGACGGACACATCCAAGTCCTGATACGGTTCGGCCATTTTTACCTCGACACCCTCCCTGGAACTCAGCTCTTCCACGAGTTCCTTTGTAGAGAAGCGACTTAAATCTTTGTAGTTCATTTGTTCTCCTTTCTGCCCATAAGAAAAGACCGTGCTGATTAGCACGGTCTTGCAAATGGTTTATTAACTTAAAAGCTCTCTAATTCTATGTCTGACTACCTGCTCAACCAATTTAAGCCGCTTCGCAGATAGATTGTAAGTGGGCTGTCTCTGGAAACTAAATTCCAGCATACTCCGGAGCTTCTTTTTGTGGTCCGCTGTCATAAACTCTTTTGCCTTCTCGATGAAATCATCATAAGCTCTTGGATAGAGTGTGTTAGCATACCGAACCAGAGAATTTGCGTTTTTGAAATCGTCCGACCCAGCCAAGTTGAACAGCGAGTTACCATGGTCAAACAACGGAGCTGGTTTGGCAATCTTATTTGTTTGGTTGTCCACTAGGAATCCAAAATTCCCATAGTGGCGATCTGTATTACAGATGATTGCGTCCAAAAGGTACATATCCGCAAGAGCAGAGGTGAACCCAAGGTCAGCGTAGAACTTTTCCAGCACACTAATACCTTCTTCGTGAACCAACTGTCCTACTGGTACATACGAATATTCTTTTGACGTGAACAGCTCACACGCCGAACAAAGAACGCCCTTCCATCTTGATAAACTATATGGGACTGCTTCAATTTCCAGCGCTGACGCTATTTGATAAGCGTAAAGCTCCGAGTATGGTTCATACCCGGTGTTAGAAGCACCAGAGGTTCCACCCTTGTACAAGTAAACCTTACCACGAATCCGCCGCCAGCATTTTGGCAGCATACCATTTGTAGTGAACTCTGGGCTTGATACCAAATCGGTGTTTGGAACATTACCAACACCGGTAAAAGCAACCGCCGCAAGAGCCTGATTGAAATTGTTGTCGTACAAGTTTACCTGCTCAAACGTTGTCGGGTCATCAACCCGTTCAACCCAATAGCAGTCATTCAGCGACAAACCTTTTGACAGTGTGATGATTCCTAACTGTCTGTTCAGACTTAGGTTGCATTTGGACAGCAGGGCGTTCACATACGCTCTGTTCTTTGGGATTGCTCTGCTCTTGATCCATCTGGAAAGGCCATCCACCGTGGGAGTAAACCCTATAGGCAGAAGGCTTTCCTTGTTTTCATTTACCCATAAAATTTCATACTCAGGGTTTGCGCTATCTGGATTTGCGGAGAACCGAAGAAGCGGTTCATTAAAATGTTTCAGGTAATATTCCATTGGCAATTCACCCCTTTCCGTGTTGGTGCTACATTATACCATTAGAGAATTATGAGTGTCAAACCCGTATCTCTGCTTTATGTATATGTTTTTACCTTCCTATACCCATCTGGAACCATATCGCCCACGACGATATTCCATCTGATACTATAGGCTTCTGTTCTGCAATATGCTTGCGTGTCTTCCATCCATACCTCCAAAACCATCGTACCATTTTCTTCCGCTACACGTTCGTGGCTTTCCAGCATGTGCAAGTAGCAACCTTCTAGGTTGTCGTATACTTCTACGATTCCGCGTTCCACTTTGTCGCCTATCTTAGTGTAAGCAAGGATATAAACGTATGGGATTTCCTTTTCGACTATATCCCAACTCTCGCCCTGTAGTTCAGTAACTTCCATAGCGTACTCACGAGAGGTATAACCTTTGTCGTAGGTCGTGCCTTCGTTGGTCTTTGTGCGGATCGTGTACAGCTTCATACATAGCCTCCTGTCGTGTAAGTGCTACCATATTATAGCACCTACACCACCAGAGGTCAAACGTCAGTAGCATTCTCTGTCACGCTCTCTCTGCTCTTTGTATTCCAGGAGATACTGGGCGGCTTCGCGACACACGTCGCTATCGAATTTTTGGAGAAGCTTTGCTACTTCTGCAATCCGCGCGTCCTTCTTCGCTTCCTTAGCGAGCCACCTGTCGTACACATCGCTATCAGTCATCATGCCCATGGTGCGATAGAGGTCACTCACAGACCTTATACCAGACAGCCATTTCTGACCGTCCTGGGACTGCAACGCCGTCGCCACCTGGACAAGCCCTTGGTTACGGAGCGCACCTGGGTTAGAACAGCCGACCCATTTCAGCGGACAGCCGTCGCAGTCCTCGCGGTCGGTACAGTAGGTACGTACCGCTTTGATGGCTTTATGCCAACTATCGCAGGTGCAATAGCAGCAACCATCTACGCGATAGTTTTTGCAGTTTTTGCATACGTTCACTTCCATTTTTGTTCCTCCTCTTTCTAATAAAAACGCCCGCTAAATAATAGCGGGCGTTGGAGACTTGCTAAACCACCGTCGTGGTAAAAAGAAAGCCGTACTTAGTACGGCGGTATGTGTTAGTCAAACCATTTCAGTTCGTGCGGTTCCAGGGTTACGTCAAAGCAGATACAATCCCAAAACCAATTTGCACTATCCCCATTTTCAGCACGGTCAATAACAAGCGCGAACTCGCTTTCCCAGCTGACGTCCTTAACAAGAGTCAATCGCTCGATGTCAAAACACGGCGGAAGCTCATAATAGATATTCTCTTCTCCATAGATGACATCCACCTCCACTTCATCGACCGAAATCTTGACGGGAGCAACACCGACCCGCGCAAAACCATGAGCGCTATTTACTACTTCTGTTTTTATGTACAATTTTATCACCCTATCCCTTTCTCTTATTGTATAATATACCGTTAGAGGAAAAAATTCCAGAGGTAAAATATTCCTCTGTTGATAGAGTGGATTGCCTAGCGCTCACCGTGCCCCTCTACAAAATAGAGGGGTGCCGTCAACGTTAGGTATACCATCAAATTCCTAGAGCGTGAACCTTCGCCTTGACGCTCTTGATAGAGCTGGCGTGGCAAGTAAAGACCACTTTCACTACCCCTTTACCACGCATGGCGGTGTAAGGAATCATGATTGTCCGGAGATAGCGCATGAACTCCATGGCAGGCTTGCCCTTCAAAACCACGTAACACTTCTTCATGTCGGGAACTCGCCGGGTCGCTGCTTCCAGCTTATTGATGTGGTTGATACCTTCCATAGCGTCCAAAATACCATTCCGTCCCATAAGTTCTACGTGGGCGCGAACCAAGTTTCTGAACCGCTCCGGGTAACTATACCAGGAGAGGCCGGTCATCTTGCATTTTACCACCATAGCGATAGCTTTGTTCCCTTCTTCTTTCCAAAGAAGGTCAAAGGTCTTTTCTCTTTTTTCTCCGTATTTCATAGTTACCCCCTAAAGTAAAACCATCCTAGCAAAACCAGGATGGTTATTGATTACAGATTAAATGCTTCTTTGTAAAACTCGTACATCTTTAGTATGTCAAAGTAATTCTTTTTGTGGCGAAACACGCCCTCAATTACAGGCTGATTTGCGCGGTCAAAAATATTCACGCCAGACTGCTCAATCTTATGCAGTTCGTAATACCGCCCAGACCTCCAAACATTTTGATATGTGTGGCGGTGTGGGTAGCCTAGCGCCTGGTATTTTTTGGCCATCCTGCTGCATTGATTATTGACCGCTGCTAAAGAATACCCTTTCCCAGACTCACCCGATCCGACCAAAACCATTCGTTTTAAGAATAAATCCACAGACATGTCTTTTATTGCTTGAGCTGTTCCGACACCTCTCGGCCTGACAGAATACCTACATTCACAGTATCTTTTTAACGTGTCGCAAATGTTATCGGAAAACCCACTTGTGATAATCGAACCATCCTGCCCATAAACAATTCTATCATCTAAATCTACGTCATTATCCTTCAGGGCAACGATTTCCGAATTGTTTAGTCCAACCCAGTTCAGGCAAAAGACGGGGTATTCTATATAACCAGCGTCGATAGGAATTACTTTTTTGATAGACTCCACTAACTCAACATCATCTCTGAACAAAGATTGCCCCAGCGGCTCTATCAAACGAATATCCTCCGGGGATATTTCAAAAATCCCATCTGACACGTCGGGGAAGATATTATTTTCCTTACACCATTTCGAGTACAGTCTTAATGTGCTAATGGTGCTTTTTACAGTTCCAAACTCTGTTAACCCTATCTTACCGATAGTATAAACACACTCATTTTTGCCCATTTCTGCAATATCTTTTCCTGCTTCCACCTCGTAAGGTTCTGTCCTTGCAAAAGCCCAGGCAATCGACTTCTGTGTAGACTTCACCTCTCTGCAAAATTCCATCTTGACATCCTCGTTATACAATATACCACCACCCTTTAGGCAATGATACCATGTATAATCAAAATTCGTCAAGCGGAAGTTGTTACAACAAAAGCGCCGTTGCGCACCACCTCCATTTGTGATATGATTAGTGTACCCTTCCAGGGAGGGCCGAAGCCCTCCCCTTTAGGGCGGTCAGGCCGCTCCTGCTTCCATGGCTTCGTCGATGGTGGCATACTCTACCCCATCGGAACCCATGTAGCCGTAATCGGTGTAGTCACCGGTTACATATGTATGGTTGCTCATACAGCGTCCTACCTTTCCGCTATCCTGGCAGTAGCTTGCTAGGATAGCTTTTTTGCAGGCATAGACAGAATCCATCTATGTTATTCCTGCGACCTCGCAGGCCAGGACAATCCCAGCCTACGAACGCTCCCGGCCTAACGCCTGTTTATAGTCGCCGGGACGACTTTTAATTTGAACCGAACGGGTCGATTCCGTATTCCATAAGGTGACTATATTTATCTACTTTGTCCATATTGTCGAACTCTTTCGCTTCATCCAGCACCTGGACAAATAACTCCATGCGAGTTTCAAAACTATGAATCTCGTCCCCTTCCATAGCCCTAATACGGCCTAACAGGTTCACGAGATGGTTCCACTCCTTCCACATATAGACGTCAATGAGGCCATATGTGTGCATAGCCTCAACCATATTGAAAAAGCCTTCTGCTTGTCTGTTGCTAACGTAACTTGCCAACATATCAGACATAGTGACCTTGTTTTTGTTCATTTCCATAGTGATTCCCCTTTCTGAATGCTGTTTAGCACTCATCGCGTCCTTCTAGCAGGTAGAGGGATACCATCAATGCTAACTCCACTCCGGCTATAGCCCCGCCATTGGCGGGGCTATAGCCTTTACCATTACTTTTCCTTCTTAGAGCGGATTTCGTAATTCGCCCCGTTCTTTCTGGTACGGTAGCACCGGAAGACAAGGTTAACGAGTCCCTTGTCATTTTTTTGGGCATAGTGCCCGTTTTCTCCCGCCTTATCAACGGCAGGCAGGGAGGCGGTACGGAAGAACACGACGTCCTTCCAGATCATCTTGACGCCGCCATCAGGGTCCACCCAACGCTGAACCAGTTCGGTGAACTGCTCCTGAAGCGCGTCACGACCCGTCTTAGTCCATCCCAGTTCGTCCCTTTTCAGGGAGTCCTCGGGAGACAAGGAGAACGTTTTGTCTCCATTATCCCGCGCCCACTTGAGCGCGGTATTGTACAGGAATACGCGGCACGCCGCCTTAAACCCGTCCGCGCTCTGCCCCTGGCACTGGGATACCACGTCCCAGAAGTAAATACGGGTATCCGTGCCCGTCTTGACCTCATAGGTGCCGTTAGTATCCGTCACAGAGACGGACGGCGCACATTCGTTTTCTGCAAAGTGTGCAAGGGCTTCGGGGTATGTCATCTGGGTATACCCCCAGATAGCGCGATACCTGGAGCAGTCATTATAGCGCTGGACAGCCGACGCCACGTTCGCCTCCGCCTGGACAATTTCGCCAGGCATGACTTCCACACCCTTGTTCAGGGCATTACGTGCCGCCACAGCGTCACGAACGGCCTGAAGCAGTTCAGTTTCAGTGACACCCTTATTTTCCCGCAGTACCTTCTCCATCTTGCTTTCATTCTTTGCCATGATATTTTTCCTCCTGTTATGTAAAATGTGTTTCAAAAACAAATCAGAGCGGCGGGATAGTTCGGTTTAGCGCGGGTATAGTCTTTCATCATGGACATACAGCCAGAGTTCGTAGCCGTCTAACTCCCAGGTTTCTACCGCGTACGTGTACGGGTTAACACTGATATACGGCGCGATATACTCCGGGCTACCGTTCTTGATGTCTCCTAGTTTCCCGTCCATGTAGATTTCGCCTGTTTTCACTTCCATGACAAGGACATTCATTTCGTCGTCATGGCGATTTGCTACACAAAACTGTCCTACAGTCATGACAGGTTCGCTAGGAGTAATCTCTTTTTCAGGTTCAACAACCTTAAATTCTGCTACTTCGGCGGGGTCATCGAACCATACATTGATGGTTTTACCGTCGGGAAGGTTGACTTCAAGTCTAACGTTCAGGTCGCACACATATGCATTGACGCCCCTAACGGTACTACGATAAATAGGATACCCGGCACGTTCGACACTATCAGCGTCCATTTCATAGTCAGTAGGCATAAGTTCATCAACGATCGCCCAGGCTTTTTCTCTGGTTCTTGCTTTCATTTTTCAGTTCCCCTTTTTTTTGGCGTTTCCGCCGCTCTGATTTGTTTTTGAATTATGAATTATCATTATTGTAGAAAAATAAACGCGCCCCATTGCCTGGAACGTTGCCCATAGGGGTGTGCCATAACAATGGGGCGCGTGAAATTTCCATTGATACATTTTTCCGTTTCAACCTTCAAGTCAACCTAGCAATGGCATTTCACGCAACGAGCCGCGCAACCTTGAAGAATTTTTGGGGACATTTTTCCACTCCGAACGATGATAGAGTCGCTACTTCCAGCACGTTCATCATTGTTTAGCATGACACGGCACTTCCCGGAACGCCCCGTCCCCTGGTTCCCGGCACTATCACACAAAAATAGTGCTCCCGTCGGACGTTTGACAAGTCACGACCGAAAGATAGTTACTACCCTATCCCTTGCTATCAAATCGAGCTTGCCAGGCCAGTCAATCGCTACAGGATGTAAAAACTGTGCGATACCACGTGTTCCCACGTGGGGTATGTACCCTAGACACGACCACCCCTATTTGCTACAGCATATACGCTTTTTTGACTTTGGGGGGTGGTACTCACTCTAACGATAGAGTATCACCATAGCCTTTGTACAAATCACCTAACGGCATTTTGTACCAGCAGTCAATCAACGTAGCGTGTAGACTGTCATTGTAACGCTGTTTCACGGTAACACCCTGGTTTGTGTCCAGGGGGCGTTTCCGTCTGTCCAGCTACTTCCACGGAGTTTCGGTTATGAGTTATCATAATGCCCCAAAACTTTTCGCTCTTTCGAGCTGTCCCCATTCTACCACATCCGGTCGGCTTTTGTCAAGCACAACTTTTGTGATTCGCGGGATTTTTTGCCGGGCATTCGCTCCAGTAGGGCAAGGCCGCCTAGCTGGCCTGGTCTACAACACATACAATCAATGTAGGCATACCACGCCCACCATAGCACGCTGTCGCTGTTCGCCGTTCGGCCTTTGGTGGGCGTTGTGTCGCCCCCTTGACTGTACCTGTAGTATACCACCGGCGCACACTCCTGTCAACCCCTTTTGTCAATTTTCTTTTGCACATTTTTATGTGGAAAAGTGTGTGGTTGATATATTGGACAGGTGTACGATTTATTGGACATGGTAGTAAATAGTTAGCAGGCTAACTATTTTGCTCTGGAAGCGCTGCTGTGGGACGCAGACCCAATTATCTAACAACGTTAATTACTAACGTCCCATTTCCCGCCTATGGGGTGTAGAGGGGTGATTATCATATTTTGAGGCTCTTTTTTTAATATAATATGGAATTAGTTACTCCACCATTTCACAACTTTTTTCTCCCAAACTTCCGCCCCTCCCCACACAACACATTGATTATCAGAACTTTTTTATTCGCTTTATTCCACTAAAGTTTCCCCTTCATTTCTCCCGCCTCAGATTTTGGGGCGTAAACAGTAGCTCATAATTTTTGGAAAATTTCTTGGAATCCGTCGTCCAAAAATCTTGACATTTGAAAGCATTTTCGCTATAATGGTAACATAATCAGTAGAAAACATTTCAATTTTAAAAGGAGGTTTTGCCAATGAGCAACCTGATTTCTTTCCCTAACAACTCTATTAACGGCGTCAACGGAACTATTAACTTCGGCAACAATTTTGTCAACCCTACGTCTATCGACGTCAACTCTGTCCGCCGCTCACGGACGTTGAAGCAATCCGCTGCCAGCCGGATCACCGCTCAGAGTGACCAGCCGGTAGAGGTCATCACCGCACCTGACCGAGCGGCTGACCCCATCAAGAATGTTGAAGACATCCGTAGAGCGTGCTCCTATCTACTGGACAACCACCGTTACAGAGATCACATGCTGCTGGTTATGGGCATCAACTTCGGCCTGCGAATCAGTGACCTGCAGCGTCTCCGGTTCACTCATATCCTGAACGAGGACTTCTCCTTTAAGGAATCCTTTGAGATCCTGGAGAAGAAAACTGCCTCCACCCGTAAAAGAAAAAAGAACCGCTACGTTGTTATCAACGACGCGGTCATGGACGCTGTGGAACTCTACCTGGAGCACGCACCCTACCCCGTTAGCCTATCCGACTTAGTGTTCCGCTCCGAGAGCAACAACCGTGGTGCTTACGAGCCTGGCCCTCTCAACAGAAGATCCGTCAATCGTATCCTAGAAGATATCGCCGACCACTGCGGCTTTGACTTCCGGTTCTCCTCTCACTCTCTCCGCAAGACGTTCGGCTACCATCAGATGATGATGTCCGGTAACGATCCTCGCAAGCTGGTACTCCTCCAGAAGATGTTCGGCCACTCCTCCATGAACGAGACTCTTTGCTACATCGGCCTCACCAAGGAAGAAATGACCGAAGCTTACACCAACCTGAACCTGGGCGGCAACGGCTACGACTACCAGCTCGCTGCTCTGTATGAAGCACCTGCCGACTCAACCCCCGCTGCCATTTGACTTCTGAGGTCTATTTCCTCCACGTAGACTTACAAAACTCAGAAAGATAATCTGTTGGGTATGTAGGTATATACCCCTGACCGTTCCGTTCTACTTTCTCCACGTAGTGTGGGAGAAAACATGATAGGTAAGTTCAACCGTCTAATCTCCCTCTTACGGAAGGCCGCTGCAGCGGCATCTTGTAGGTCGCTCCGCTCCCGAAATCGCTCCCGCTCTTTTCCGTAGAGAGAAAGAGGTGGTGTTCCATCCACCAGCACTGCCTGACCCTGAACGCCCTGCTCCTCACCCAATAGCTGTCCCGCGCTGTTTCTTTTTAAGAATTGAAAATACCGTAAGGTAGTCCGTGGCTATGCGGCTTCCCACCCTAGCCACTTCCGCAATCAGCAACCCTTCTCCTCCCATTTCCTTCTACGGGCTAAAAAAATGAATCCCTACGCGAAGCGTTACAAGTCCCGCCTCCTGTCGCAAAAACAGCTCTCCCCTTCAACCATCCACGTCGGCTCCGTCCTGCCAACCCTCTTCGCTGACCTCCAACCTACCTCGCCCTCACGCTTTCTTTTGTAGAAAGCTCCAACCTCTCCAACGAGAAGGTCATGGCCGGGAAGCCTGACCACCATTCCGTTACGCCGTCCCCGCCAATAGGAAAAGTTCTCCTACTCCATTTTTCTTGTACGGGCTAAAAATAAAAAATCTCTGGGAGCGCAGCGACCTATACACCCGCCGCTGCAGCGGCCATACACAGGATGGAGATATGACGGTCTGCTACCTTCCGAAACTTAGCTCACCTCCGACGAACAACACAGCGCTCCCCACATCCACCACGCCCTTACCCACTTTTCCTCTACGGATCACTTTTCCTTCTACCTGCTAACCTACGTTCTTTCGCCCCTACCATCTCCCGTCCATCCCGGCGTAGCCCTACCCACCACCAGCGTCATGGCTATCACTCGAACAAGCAAGACAGCTCACCTCACTTTCTCTCCACGGACTACGCCGCAGGCGTGCTTTCCCTTTTTCCTTCTACGGACTGCCCGCCTCTCCCTAGGCCGGGGCGAAGAGAGTGGACGGCTGATCTACTAGGTACGCCACGGACTACCTTACGAAAGATAGAGGTGTGACTACTTATCATGCCAGCAGAGAAAACTGTCAACTTATTTTAGGTGTATTAAGATATAGAATCAAGAGGGGATTCTTCTTCCAAAATAGACAATTAACGTTGATATATCAACATAAATTCGATTTGTCAACCTGGAAACGACTGGCGGATTTTGACCCCAAAAGTAGAACTGAGTGGCGGGAAATTGTTACATGGATGGCGGAAATATTGTTAAAAGCATAACAAAGTGTCAACCTAGTTGACAAAAATGTGTCAACAGTTTTTCTGTTTTGTCAACTCTGAAACTCGCCAGACGAGTTTCGCTCAACCCCCTTGACGTTTGAAAGAAAAACTTGTATATTATAATCAGGCGGCGAGGCCGCGAGATTTTTGAAGTTGAAAGGAGTGGTGTTCAATCAATATCACATGTGACCACACTACCTACCTGGAGGACGAACTCCCCAACCTGTACCCGAACGAAATTTACGACACACACGAAAGTCAGTCCGCCCAGCTCTTCCCTTCCCCGTTAGCTCAGGACAACAGCCAGCTGCTCTTAGCAGGGGAACGTCGCCAGGCTGAGAAGCAGTTTGTGTTCATGAAGCTTCCGATGCGAGCCAATAGCTGTTTCTGCACCGGGGTAAACTTCCCCAACCTAGCTAGGCTGGCTATGCTCTCGACGTATATACGGCGCACACGGAAGCTAAGGCATCCATACGACATATGTGAGAATGACGGCCTGCTCGTGATTGGTAATGCCAGAGCACAACGCCCCATGCGGAAGAAGGACATGAGGGAGGTGCTGCAGCTTAGTCAGCGGATGTTTAGTAAATTCTTTACGGACTTGGCGTCAAGCGGTCTGTTGCTGCAACAAGAGGACGGCACGTTCGCAATCAATAACAAATTCTTCTTTAGGGGTAAGATCATGACAACCCAGCCAGGGCAGTGGAGCCGCACATATGTACCGACAGCTAAGCTGCATACTGACAGATACCGGAGACTGTTCTCCTCCAATTTGAAGAATCTGAAAGAGATTGGCCTGATACTACGACTGGCACCATTTATAAACAGCTACCACAACGTCCTGTGCCGCAACCCGTATGAGCAGGACGCGAGTGTGCTCAAGCGATTGCCTATGACAGACATTTGCCGTCTGGTCGGGATGGACGCATCCCACGCCGCTAGGTACGGGAGACAGCTAGAAGGAAAGTTTGCTGACATCACGTATGAGTATAACGGGGCTACGTATCACCTTTGTACTACCAGGACGTATTCGAACGGCCAGAAGCTTATCCATGTGAACTCAAGTGTGATCTCTTTCCTGCCTTATACATAAAACGCCTAGCTAGCCAAGGGAAAACAGAGCAAACTAAAGGGGTATATGTCTATATACCCTACGGATTATCTCCCTCGTCTTCCTACAGCTACACAGGGGCTTTTACACCAAACTGACCATCTGATAGGAGGTGATAGACATCAGCGCACACAACACCTGCACCAATTTATGTAAGTGCTGCGTGTGGTACGACGACTGCAACTCGTTTCAGGAAAATAAGAAAACCGACACTACCCCAGAAAAAAATAGTGTATACTTGTATTATGAGCTGGACAGCCAGTGCGAATTTTTTGACCCGACCGTCGATCCGGAAGACCTTGGCTTGGTCGAGCTAGACGGGCGGTGGGTCGAAGCGGCTGAAGCTCTGATAGTAAATGTCATGACAGAGATGACAGAGATTTGAGATGGAGGAATGTAAAATGGGTTTATTTGACAAGATGAAGAAGCGCAACGAAGAACAGTATGTACCCCACGTACACTACCCGGACGAATGGCCGTCCGACATGAAGATCGAGCCGGGCGTCACCCCGACCGTGGTGATCTGTGAACCCGGCGCTAACCGCTATAGAATTATCGCTACGCAATATTGGAGTCAGCGCATGATTGGCGAACTGGCCACTACCTCTCCCCGTGTCCACGTCATGCGGGAAGATGACACAGTGATTGAGGCCACCTTCCCTGGCGAGTGGTTCAAAATTGAATCCCCGCAGATGGAAGAACTGCGGAGTAAGAAGAAGTAAAAGAAGGAGATTGAATATTGGAAAATAAGATGGAATTTGAAAATGGTATGAAGTTGTTTGTCTTCTCTCACAAGGAGTTTGGCGATATGCGAGTCCTCACAATCGATGGAGAACTCGATCCATGGATAGTGGCGGATGACGTTGTTGACTCGTTAGATTACGACAGTCCGTTCCAAGGGGTTGATGTTATCGTCAACTCTTTCGTGGATTCGGACGACAGATGTAGGGTCACTATAGAGGACGAAGAGGGCGAGTCTACCAGTAACAAGTTTACAGTTGTCAACGTGTCTGGCCTGTACAGTCTGATACTCCACAGTGTTTTCTCTGAGCGCAGACAAATGTTTAAACGGTGGGTAGCGGATGAGGTGCTGCCGGGAGCTAGACAAATGACCCTCCAGGAGTTCAGAAGTAGGATCGCTCCGACGGTGTTCTTAGAATCAATAGAGAACCGGCTTAAAGAGTTGGAGGGCACCATTGTTGGAATAAAGGATGACGTTACTAACATCAGAGATAACTTTGTTTTTAAGCCTGTGAAGCTGTATAAATAAAGCTGGGCATCAGAGTGATAGACCCCTACCTGGCGGCGGTGCCACCAGGTAGGCAATAGACGACTCGAGGAGATGATCACTTTCATGATAAGAGAGGTGCTTTTGACTGTTCGCACCTAAGTTATACACAACATATAAGATAGCTTTCAAGCTATTAAAAGAGAACAATTTTTCTTTACGGGTAGACCTGCGCCCTTACGAGATAAAGCAGGCGGACAATTTATTATTCTATCAGATACGGCGTATCACAGGCGAAGAGGCGACCTGTGCGCGGCGTATTTGTTTTGTCGATTGCAAGGGTAGCTCCTCTGATACGGACGCTATGACAGAGTTAATCATGGATGGGTTCTGGCTGAACGGCACTCACTTCGTGTTGTGTGAACGATCGGCGAGCATGACCCGCAACTCTATCTTGAGCTTCGTTGACTCAGCCATAGCGGAGCCGGTGTACGAAGCAATCACCATGGGTGCTGCCCCCGGCCCGACCGTCATAAGCAAACTGATGGCTTATAGAGGTTTGTGTCTTTCTTCTTGCCATTGCTTAAATGGCTTCCGCCCTAAAGTGATTATTGTACCGGATTATGAGTGTGTACTTCCCCAACAGCATATTAAGTACATATACGACGAAGAGACATCCTTCACCAACGCTGACGGCAAAGAGATCCCCTGGACACAAAAGAATGTGGCGGACGGATATAGAGATATCAACGTTACTCCCTTTGACGGCTGCGGCATACATCACCCGGCTATTACGGACGAGGTTCAGTTCCGGCTGTCATCTGCTGATAGTCCGACGACGATACTTTGGCGAGCACCATACATCAAAGGTCTCACCTGCGAGGTTGACTACCCTACCTTCTACGCCGAGCGGGGTATCACCTCTATCAAAGACATCTGGGGCGTATCACATGATGTAACCCCAGACGCCGAGCCGATGATTATTCTAAGCAAGAGTATGTATAAGGGCTTCAAGTATTTTCAGATAAACAAAGATGCGACAGACTGGGCGTATTACTGGGAGCAGTTTGAGAAGTACGGTTGTTGCCTGGGCGTCGCTAAATGGAACTTCAACAAAGACATCGAGCCGGTTTACACGAGGTGCAACTACCAGGTTCTTCAGACACTCAACCTCCCCTATCAAGAATTCGTTGAGCTTGCTACGGACTCTATTGAGTGGGCACAAAAGATTATTGACGGCGACCCTTTTTACTCTATGTGCTTCCTAGGTCTAACGGCAGACAAGTGCAACCCCTTAAACGATTATGCGAAGTCCGTAATGAAGAATCCCGCCATGCTCAAACAATACGAGGTGCGGAGTTATTTAATTAGCCTACTAACTAAATACATAGACGAGATGTGCTGCGGCAAGATATGGATCAAGAGCTGCTTCAAATTTCTAATACCCGACCTGATTGCATTTATGGAAGCAGCGGCTGGGCTAGATCCTGTTGGTTGTCTCGGCGACAATGAGTTCTACTGTATAACAAAAGAAGGCCCAACGCGCGGCGACAAGTTGATTACGCGCAACCCTCACATTTGTGACAGTGAGAACGTCGTGCTGTGTGCGGTCGATAATGAATTAACAAGCAAGTACCTTAGTCATCTGGTTAACACATGTATCATCAATTCTAAATCAATAATCCCACAAAGATTAAACGGAGCAGATTACTCCTAAACAAAGTCCTTCCCTACGGTAACGTAGGTGTAAGCCCGGTGTGAACCGTTTATCAGCGGGTGTTGAACAAACGTCAGGAGCAGTAGGAAATGACTGCTAGTTGTTCAGCTAACAGGGGAAGCCGGAAGGTAATCCTGTGCAAGCCTTTAAGGAATGTGCAACGACTATGGGTGATGAATGTAGCCCAGTAGGAGTTCTATTGATACGGACTTCCAAGCGCACCGCTGCCGCTACGCGGTAGATGATATAGTCTTTCTACGAGAGTAGAAGTTTGACGGAGATTTAGTTTTAGTATTTGATGACGACAGGCTGCTAAATGGCGTAGACAAAAACGCTATACCTGTCATAGACGTAGATGATAAGATCACAACAGAGCCGGAGGAATTTACACCAGAGAATAGATTGAAAGTAATCTTACGGACAATGAAGAATTTGATTGGCGAGTACAGTAACTACGCAACAGCGTATAGAAACAGATGTGGTAAGACGGAAGAACAACGAGACAAGTATGAGAAGTACATTGACATTATAAGTGTCTTGACAGGTAAATCCATCAACAATCGGTGGCCTACGCTGTTGCCAGCGTAGTGCAAAGTCAGTGAACCTACACATGTAGGGTGTCGGTCAATAACCGGCTAACGGAGGAAATCTAAGCGACTTGTCGTATGACAATTCCGTGCCAAGCCTTTAAGAGGAAGGTGTAACGACTATCCCCTGGCGGTGAGATTCCGCAATAGGAGTACGGCTGAGTGAAACTCTCAGTGGGTGAGACCCCCTTAAATGGAAGCGCTGACTACCCGTACCTTACGGGTAATGATATAGTCTATTCCCTAACAAATATCCGGAAACGGAGGGTGTAAAAGAGATTACGCAAAGACCGGAATCCTGTACCCTATGCCACGTACTATTTCAAAATACGGACGCCCCCTCCCCTACTTTATGAAGTATGCCTCTCCGTATTATGAAAGACTGAAGCTGTCCCGGTCACTGTCTAATATGAATAAACTGTGTTGGGAGATTGAGCATTGGAAGAAGAGCGTCAGGTATAAAAGAGCTGACCAGGAATTCGATTATAACATCATGATCAACGATCAAATCCCTGTTTCGGACGAACTCTATAAGGAGATGGAGCAAGCCTATCGCTCATTCTGCGCAGAGGTAAAGGAGCTGTCGCACGAATTGAAACAGCTCGACGGGGAGGACGCGGAGGCAGAACGTAAGAAAGCATACGCCCTGCTGTACGAGCGGTACAGAAATCGCTGCTACTCTATTTGTGACGGCAATGCTTTGCTGGTTGCCAACGCCGCCGTCATGTTGTGCCACGATCACAAGACATGGAATCAACGCTTCAAGTGGATTGTCGGCGGGGCTGGTATCGTTAAGAATATCGAGCAGGTAGACATCAAGTTGCCAAAGCAGGATGATACAGGAGAACTCGAATACCTAGGAAAGAGATACAAGATGATTGAAATAAAGAAGGAGGATGTACCCTCATTTGATAGATGAAGTATACGAAGTAAAAGAATACCTGGATGGAAAGAAAATAACTGAACGCGGGCGCTATCGCGCCGCATATATGATCGCTCGGTGGTACACCCAGGAAGGGTGTACCTTCCGGGAAACGCGGGACAAGATTTTTGAATGGGCAAAGAGAACGGACAACTTTCTAAAGTACAACGTAAACGACATTATTGAATCCGCGCGTAACTGCGATGACAGACTGAAGGACAATGTGACCTTGTATATCAGCGAGACAGATGTCAACAGAATCGTCACTTTGTTTGACGGGAAGAACACACGTAAGCTCGCCCTCGCATTACTTTGCTACGCTAAAGTATATGCTAATAAGAACAAAGAATTTGATGTTTCCCTCTCCGCGCTTTCTGAGTGGTGTGGTGTGACACGGGCACATATTAGCCATACCTACCTGCCGGAGTTAGTTAAGCTCGGCTACATTACAAAGATAGACCCGTCAGCTACCACGGTGTGGCATCGAGCAAAGAAAACGACAACTAGCAAGTACGCTCAGACTAGACTGCGGATTGAAGTACCGCTTTACAACGCAGGGAAATTTCAGCTGATACATAACGATTTTAAGAAACTACACAGCGAAATATTTGAAAAGACACAACGCAATAGATTTTATATCGAGGAGGACTAATGGCAGTTTTATCTAGGGAAGAACGAGAGACTATCATCTTATATACGGAAGCTGATGATCGTGCGGAGGTGTACACTCATAATAAGAAGATGATCAACCGGCTGGCAAAGCTTTATGCTGAACGTCCAGACGAAGTTGAGAAAATCAGAGAAGCAAACGCGGGAGCTGTGACATACACAGTCCCCCGCGACTGGGTAAGGATTGCTCCTAAGCGTAGAGTTTCCGAAGAGCAGCGAGCGGCAATAGCGGATCGGTTCGCCGCCCTACGTGCGAATCAGTCGTGACACATATATTGACGAACAATGTAATATGTGGTAAAGTATTTCTATCATAAAATTGACGGAGGGAAATATATGAAAAAGATACTAAGCATTTTGCTTGTCGCTTGCATGGCTGTGTCGCTGGCGGGTTGTTCTAGCGGAAGCGATTTCACGGTGGGGGAATTCTGTGACGCATATAATAAAGGACTTGACGTTTGGAGTGGAAAATTTTCTGTAAGTTCTATCTCCATGTCTCACCTCGGAGTGATCAACGAAAACGGTGTTGTGCCATTAGACGATAGCGCTGAGATTAGAATTTATACTAAAAATTCATCTGTCAGTAAGGACGATTCTATCCAGGAGATTATGTTCGTTTATGATGATGGTAACGGCAATTTTAGCAGCAACGAAAAGATTTTTTACACTCAGCTGTTCTCGTTCTTCGAAGCTGCGCTTCCGAACGCGACATCTGACAAAATATATCAATTGGTTGACTGTTATACTAAGCACGTAGATTCTCTTCCCGATTTAAGCGATGGTGAAATCATTGACAATGGCATTGGGTCGGTCATTGTTAATTACAGTGGTAAGAAAGCCCAAGATTACACCGGGAAGTATCACGGGGTTGCGTATTATGAATCGTCGAGCGCACAGACCGGGTTTAACCTGGAGATAAATAAATTTGGTAGCTGTAAGGTCAGTTTCGATGACGACGAGACAGCTGCAGATCCTGTGAATGTAGAGTGGCGTGTCAATGAAGACACTATTATTATTGGTTCTGGTAGCAGAGAGATATTTAGAGGCAAGATTAACAACAATTCTATAACGCTTTCTGACAAAGATATAGTTTTAGAAAAAGAATAACAACCATAGCCCTGGTAATGCCGGGGCTATTTTTTTTGTAAATTTTCATCTGCCAAAATTTTCTTCTATTATATGAGATTAAAATAATGAACAACATTAAAGTTCATTTTTAATGTTCACTTTTCGGTTCTTTATTTGGTCTCAAATAGAATAAAAGGAGAAACGAAATTGATTCAAATTTCAAAAGCAGAAGCTGCGGCAATCCGTAAGAACGTACGGCACGCAAACATCAGAAAGACGCGACATAAGTTCTACCTAGAAGAAAGTCGTACAGTTATGAGATTCCTAAATCGACTGCGAACAGAAGGCGTGGTCGCTACCTATGGTGAAACGGGGTGTCGTCGTCAGTGATCTCTTACGACCGCTTGCGATATCTTGTCGATAGCAAACTTGTAACCCGCACTCTCCCGGACAGCTTTGAAGACATCAGTGAAGAGATTTTTGGTGAGGGCAATGCCTACAGCTCATCCGAGGTTCGCCGACGGATGTACGGTATGAAACGGTTATTTGAAGTAATCGACAATGAGGGGTTGCTTATCCATAAGGTCAACGCGAAAGACCCACTATACAGCCAAACAAAGAGGATTGAGCATGAACGCAAAGCGCTGCTCGACCAACAAAAAGTCCTAGACGCGAAACTGTCTCATGCAGGTAGATTGGAAGCGCTAGGCGACAGGCTGTTCGAGGCCGCGCTCACTTTAACCCCTAAATTGCACAACCTCTATCAGGAAGAATCGGCTGTAGACTGTGGAGATAATGAAGCTGTACTGGTGTTGGCGGATTGGCATTACGGGATGAAGACCTATAATGTTTGGAATGAGTATAGCACTGATATCTGTGTTAGCCGTGTCAGGAAGTTGATCGACGGCGCAGTCGAACGGATGAAGTTGCATAGGCCAGGTAAGCTGCACGTGCTTGTGTTAGGAGATATGATTAGCGGAGCTATTCATACAACCTCTAGGATTGAATCTGAGCAACTAGTATGTGACCAAATCATGCAAGTGTCAGAGATTATTGCTGAGACGGTTGCTGAATTATCGCAGTATGTGCCAGAGCTGAATGTATATTGTACCTACGGTAATCACTCTCGAACGGTGCAGGATAAGCGAGACAGCATTCATGCAGATAATATGGAACGGCTGATCCCGTGGTGGCTTGAGTTGAGGCTGGCCGGATTTGAACATGTTCATATTATCAACTCTGAGTACCCAGAGTTCGCTACAATGGATGTCTGTGGCTATCATATTTGTGCGACGCACGGCGATCTGGAGAGGAAGGTTAACACGGCTGGGAAGAATCTGTACGCGCTCTTTTCAAAGCGGTTTGGCGAAAAGATTGACTATGTTATCCTCGCCCATCGTCATCACCTAGAGGAATTTGAAGAGCTTGCTATTGAAACGATTTCTGTTCGAGCGTTGTGCGGCACTGACAACTATGCTAATACAAAAAGGCTATATAGCATTCCTGGCCAGACGCTGTTATTCTTCAATCCCGAGTGCGGACGGGATGCGTCATACAATATAAGACTAGACTAAAATTAAATACTGCTAGAAAGCGAGGTGGGCGTATATGCCACGTAAGACAAAGTATAACAATATCACTAGCCCTGCGCTTTTAGAGCAGGTTAACCCGGAAAACAAAAGATTAAAGAATGACTTCCTTACTTATCTAAAGTCAGTACAAAGAAGTAATGGAACAATTGATGGGTACTCCCACGACCTCGACATCTTCTTTGTATGGAACTTACAGAATAACAATAACAAGTTCTTCGTTGACTTATCAAAGCGCGATTTGATCTCGTATCAGAACTGGCTTATCTACGAGAACGAAAACTCCCCCGCGAGAGTCCGGCGTCTAAAGGCCGCCCTCTCTTCCCTATCCAATTACGTGGAGAATATTCTGGATGATGAGTACGAAGGGTATCGCCCTATTGTAAGAAAGATCGAGTCTCCAATTAACCAGCCAGTTAGAGAGAAGACTGTGTTCTCCGATGAACAATTGCAGTCGTTGCTAGACGTCCTAGTAAAAGAAGAAAAGTTTACCCAGGCGTGTGCGCTATCACTTGCTATGTGCAGTGGCAGAAGAAAGTCAGAGCTGTTACGTTTCAAGGTAGATTGGTTTACAAGAGACAATATTATCTACGGGTCGCTGTATAAGACTCCGGAGAAAGTAAAGACAAAAGGTGCTGGCAACGGTAAGTATCTTTACTGCTACACCCTTTCAAAAGAGTTTGATCCTTATCTGAGTCTCTACATGGGCTGGAGAAAAGAAAATAACGTGGAGAGCGAATGGCTGTTTTACGACAAAGCCGATCCCACGAAACAAATGAATATTTCTACGCTGAACAGCTGGGCTGTTCGGTTTAGCAAAATATTGGGCGTGCCGTTCTATTGGCACGCCTTGCGTCATTTCTTCACCACGAAACTTGCGCGGCTTGGTTTGCCGGATAGTGTCGTGCAGACTGTTATCGGTTGGAGTTCTGCCGATATGGTGCGGCTATATGACGATACTCCCGATGACGAACAGCTGGAAAAGTATTTTGGTGAAGATGGAATTAAAACAGATGTTAAGGCGGCTGGGTTAGCCGACCTGTAACACGAACGAATGAAAGGTTGAATGAAATGATTAACAACAAGCAATTTGTAAGACGAGTATTGGAAATGGCAGAACATCTGTCTGGCGTTAAGTATAGAGTAAAGGATGGCGAGCTGATGGTAGACGCTGTTAAGTTCGCTATTGAAAAGGCTCTGGCCGAAGGTGAAGACATCTCTCTGCACGGCTTTGGTGCTTTCAAGGTGCATGAATATCCCGAACGCCAGGCGACAATCAACGGACAGACTTATAATGTTCCTCCTCGTAAGGGTGTGAAGTTTAGCCCTGGCAAGCGGCTGCGCGATGAAGTTGCAAAGGGTCGTTTCCAGACTATTGACCTGTAATGGCTAAACAGAGATTAGGGGCAGCCGAACCAGCGAGAGTTAAAGGTCAGTTCAAGTGTGTTGGCTGCGGCACCGTTTACTCTACGCAGGTTCGTAACTTTAAAACTGTCCAGAGTCCGTTATACAAAGGGAATAACAATTATCTGTGTTGGTGCAATAGATGCGTTGACGCTCTGTACATCAAGTATAGGGATAGCGGATTATCTGAAGCGGATGCCGCTAGGAAGGTGTGCTCTAAGTTTGATATCTATTGGGACAGGGACGCCTGGGATAAGGTTTCTACGGCAAAGAAAAGTGAAAGTTCAACGATAATCAGAACTTATTTCGACCGGATGAATCTTAATCATCACACAAAAAAAACGTACGACAATACGCTTGTTGAAGAAGCACGCCAGCAGATGTTGCTAGAGAAGCAATCCTCTATTGGTATGAACGCTGAAGAAGATCCCGAAGTCTCCCCGGAACTAGAAGAGTTCTGGGGTAAGGGTAGAGAGCCGTGGTGCTACGCCGAGCTTCAGCATACATATGACAGATTGACTAATGGGTATACTGTTGATACTCCCGCTAAGGCTCTCCTGGTCAAACAGGCTTGCCTGTCTGTGTTTGAGATTGATGAGCTTCAGAAGAACGGTAAGCCTTTCGAAAAGCAGCAAGCCTCTCTGGTTAATACGCTTGGTTCATTGAATCTGAAGCCTAGCCAGATTAAAGAAGACGAGCGGAACTCTGGATTAGATGATATGCCATTTGGTGTAGCGATCCAGAAGTGGGAGCAGACACGTCCCATCCCGGAGCCGCAATCGGACTGGGTTGACATTGATAATATCAGAAAGTACAACATGACTTGGTTCCTAGGTCCGCTATGTAATATGGTTGGGGTGGATAACAAGTACAATGAGATGTACGAAGAAGCAATGAGTGAGTACAGGGTTGATCGTCCGGATTACTCAGAAGATGAGGATGTGGTCGATGAATGACAGAGTACACAAAGACACGACAGATAAGACTTGACCCTACTAAGTCAAGAGAGGAGCGCGTCTTCGAAGGTGTTGCCGCCTGGGCTGCTTTCTATCGAGCAAACCCACATAGATTTGCAAAAGATTATCTAGGCATCAGCCTAAAGCCGTTTCAACAGATACTTATGGTTGAGATGGATCAGTGCAACTATACTGCTTATATTGCAGCGAGAGGACAAGGCAAGAGCTTCCTTATCTCTCTTTACTGCTGTGTGCGGTGTATCTTGTACCCCGGTACAAAAGTCTGTGTCGCTGCTGGGCGTAGGTCTCAGAGTATCAATATTCTGGAGTATATTCAGAATCAGTTCATGGTAAACTCGCCAGGACTGAAGCGCGAGATTAAGACTATTACGACAGCCCCTAACAACCCTATTTGTATCTTTGAAAACGGGTCAACGATTAAGGTTGTAACTGCTAGTGATACAGCTCGTGGTAACAGAGCGAACATTATTATCTGTGATGAGTTTAGAATGATCCCTGAGTCAGCCATCAATGAGGTACTAAGGAGATTTCTTTCTGACGAACGTCATCCCCCGTATATTGATAACCCAAAGTATGCTCATATTAAAGAAAGAAACAAAGAGATCTATTTAACCTCCGCCTGGTTTAAAGATCATTGGTCGTACAAGAAGGTCGAAGATTTTTATGCCAAGATGGTGCAGGCCGGTCCGTACTTTGTGTGTGGTCTCCCTTATCAACTCTCTATTAAAGAGGGACTGTATAGTGCAGAGCAGGCAATCGAAGAAATGTCCGAAGCAACATTTAATGAGTCCCAGTGGGCGAGAGAAATGGAGTGTTGTTGGACTGGCGACGTCGAAGGTTCTTTCTTTAACTACGAAGCGATTAACCGTACACGGCGACTGAAGTTCCCAATGTTGCCGTCCTACGCATTGCCTGGCAAGCTGGCTGCCAAGGATATGGGAATCGTGAATAAGCAGGTAGGCGAGATAAGAATCATCTCTGTTGACGTTGCTTTAATGAGTTCTACTAAAAAATCAGAGAACGACGCGACAGCAATCTTTGTGAATCGAATGACGCCAAATGCACACGGTCGCTACTATAGTAATATTGTTTATACGGAATCTCACGAAGGTGAGACGACACAAAGGCAGGCATTGCGTATACGACGGTTGTACGAGGAATACTCAGCAGACTATATCGTGATTGACGGCAAAGGTGTCGGCGCTGGTGTTGTTGACCTGCTGTTAGATGACATCTACAATCCTGATACAGGAGAGACGTATGGCGCTCTCTCCTGTTATAACAACCCTGACCTTGCTGCTCGGTGTACCGACATGGACGCACCAAAAGCTCTGTGGGTAATAAATAATCAAACTGCACGCTTCAATTCGGAGTGTGCTTTTTCTTTGAGAGAAGGGTTCCGCTCTGGAAAGATTCGTTTGCTTGCAAATGAATATGACGCGGAAGATTATCTTTCTGAGGTACGTGGTTGGGGGTCTATCAACCCGGTCGAGAAGACCGTAGTGCGGCTTCCATATGTGGACACTACGTACCTAGTTGACGAAATTATTAACTTGAAATACGAAGACACTCAATCAGGTGTAAAGGTATACGAAAAATCTGGTTATCGAAAAGACCGGTATTCATCCCTTTCTTATAACTACTGGGTTGCGTGTCAGTTAGAAGACAAGTCGCGCATGAAGAGAAAGTCTAATATAGACATCTCTGAATTGCTGCGATGCCAAAGAGCACCCAGACTTAGAAGGAGGTGAGGCTTATGAGTGAAAAATTTGTGGTAGATAGTATAGCGAAGGATAAACCTAAACAAGAGTTTGCTCTCAAGGATACGTTCAGGATGCCAGAGCGGTTTAAGGTTTTGAATCGTCTTATTATGCGAGATCTGAATCGGCGTGATTACAGACCCACATTTAAGAAGTACACCAAAGAACAAATCCTGGACTTCCTAGAGGATCCCTACACGCATGAGAAACAGTTGCGGGATGCCTGCATCAATGTATACGGTGTTAGCTCTTACTTCCGTCGTCTCATTCAGTATTTCGCTATGCTAAATGACCTGGCTTATGTTGTGTCTCCATTCGGGATAGATACATCAAAAGAAAATAAGACAAGTGTGAAGCGTAACTTTAATAAAGTTCTCAAGGTAATGGAGTCATTTAATGTGAAGTCGCAGTTTAGAAAGATTCTAACTGTGTGCTTTAGAGAGGACGTCTATTACGGGACGCTATGGGTAACACAAGATAATATTACAATTCAAAGACTTCCGTCTGATTATTGCAGAATTTCTTCAATAGAGGGTAATGTTTACAATGTAAGCTTTAACTTCACATACTTTGCAACATACCCCGACAGACTTCAATTCTTCCCAGAAGAGTTCCGTATAAAATACGATGAATACAAGAGGCGTTCTCTCGATAGATGGATTGATTTGGATTGCCCAACGTCTTTTGCCATTAAATGCACGAATGATATTGATTCCTATGCCCTTCCCCCATTCATTGGCATTATGCCTGAGATATATGACCTAGAGAGTTATAAAGAACTCAAGCTCACCAAGACGGAGCTAGAGAATTATGCAATCTTGGTTATGAAGCTTGGCCTTACTTCCGACGGCCAATGGCAAATGGATTTTGATAAGGCGAGAGAGTTTTGGATGAACCTTGACGATGTTCTTCCTGATGCGGTCGGTTCGGTCTTGACGCCGATGACGGTTGATAAAATCTCGTTCGAAAAATCTTCCAGCACAGATTCGAACGCGGTAGCTGATGCGGTCAGCTCATTGTTTGATTCCGCTGGTGTCTCTTCTCTGCTGTTCAATAACAGCAGCAAGTCATCCAGTAACGCTCTGCTGCTTTCCATTAAAGCCGACCAAGGTATTACTTATGGCGTTGTGAAGAGCATTGAAGATATGGTCAATCGGTATATCCAGTCACTGAATTTTGGTAAGAAGTTTAGAGTTACGTTCCTAGACTCTTCTCCATTTAACAGAGACGAGCTAGGTAATCAGTATCTCAAGATGTGCCAGGTTGGTATGCCTATGGTGTCTTATCTGGCTGCAACGTATGGTATGCCGCAAGCAGATATGAACTGTCTCAATTACCTTGAGGATGATATCTTGGATATTAAGAATCGCTTTATGCCTCTTCGCTCTACAAACACTATGAGTTCTGATTCACTAGCAGAAGCTGGTCGTCCAGAGGCATCTGCGCAGGATCTTAGTGACAACGGAGAAATCTCACAAGAGAGAGACGAAGGATAAAAATGAAATACATTTATGTGTTCGCCGAGACCGACAGGGATAAGCTGTTGGATCTTGGCTTTTTGCTGCTCGGACAAAAAGACAACACATCATCATGGGCGTTTGTAGATAAGACAGGGGCGAGTATTGATTTAGATAGTATGCTCTCTTCTTATGTAACGTCCAATGTTTTGATGTTTTGATATACAACACCTAACAGCAAGGAGGTGAGAAAAGAATGAATGACAAGAATGTAAGACTTGTTTTCAACTCTGCACTAAAGAACATCATGTCATGCAACGAATCGTTTGACCAGGGTGTCCTGCGCATTGCTTACCACGGGGAGAACCGCAATGGTTCCTATATCAGTAAGGAAGTGTTTGAGAAGTGCTTACCGTCTATGTACAACGTACCGGTTGTTGCTAACTACATGCGAGACGACGACATGATTGGCGGGCATGACACTGAGATTGTTCGCAAGAACAGACTCCCAAAGATGGTAAATATCACTCACCCCGTTGGTGTTATCCCCGAGTCAGCAACTAATTGGTGGGAGTTGGTTACGGAAGAAGATGGCTCTGTTCATGAATATCTGTGTACCGACGTCCTGCTTTGGAAGCGACAAGAGGCGTATGAAAAGATCGTCAGTGACGGAATCGTTTATGAATCTATGGAGATCAAAGTTAAAGAAGATCACCTAGATAATGGCGTGTACGTAATTGATGATTTTGAATTTTTAGCATTTTGTTTGCTTGGCAATTGCGAGCCTTGTTTTGAATCTGCGTCCCTTACTACCTTCAGTTCTGACGCATTTACAACAGAGCTATATGCAATGCTCGAAGAAGTGCCTATGGCAACTAGAAACTATTTAGAAGGGGTGACAAACAAGTTGGTTAATAAAAAGCTAAAGCTGGTCGAGAAGTATGGACTGACATTGGATGACCTGGATTTTGAACTGGCTGCTTATCCTGAAAGCGAAGTAGAAGATAAGTTGGCGGCAATCAGAGCGCGTCTTGGTATGCCTCAGATTGATGAAGAAGATCCCGTCGCGACTCCTCCGGAAGAGGAGGAGCCTGACACTCCCACTCCTCCCACGCCAGAGAATCCAACTGAAGAGAACCCGACTGAACCCGGCACCGATCCTGATACTGACCCTGACACAGACGAGTCCCAAGACTCCGGCCAGGATGACAACCAGGAAGATGTTGAAGAACATTCTTTGGAAGAAGATCAGGTAGATCATGCAAAGGATGATTCAGAGGATGAGGAAGATAAGAAACCTCATGACAACGATGATGAGTTTGCTTGTGGTGAAGACGAAAAGAAAGCGTCTAATTCTATTTCTGAAGAAGACTTTGCTCTGCTAAAGAGAGAGCTTGAAGAACTCAGAGAGTTCAAGAATCAGATTCTATCAGAAAAGAAAGCAGAACTGTTCAATATGTTCTCTGACCTTGAATCAAATGAAGATTTCAAGAATCTAAAAAATGATGCGGACAAGTATGACCTGGCCGCAATTGAAGAGAAGTGTTTCGCCATTCGTGGCCGAACTGCAACATTCTCTATGAATCAAACTTACAAGAAGGCACCTGTGCTACCGGTGCTCGATCATGACCCCACCTATGAACCTTATGGTGGTGTTGTAAAGAAATACCTACATAACAAATAAGGAGGTAGACGAAATTGGCCTACACTGTATTTCGCTGTGATAGCATGCCCGGCACCGATCAGCGCACAATGATTACTTCTGTTCTGGTGCGGGATGGCGATGGTAAGAACATCGCTGTTGAAAATGGCACCATCGTTGAGATTGGTGCTCTTGTTCCTGGTGAACACGATCTGTATTATGCAACTCTAGCAACCGCATCTTCTGCTCTGAAGAATTGCGCTGTGCTCGGCACCACTGAAATCGTTTACGACGAATGTACTCATAAGAATTTGGATGACTTCATTAACGAAGCTGGTAAGCCCGCCACCGCCTATAGACTAGGCCGTGAGGGCGTTTTTTCTGTCACCGCTGAGGGTTTTGTTGGAGGCACTGTCCCTACTGCTACAGCAGTTGCTGTGTCTCTGGGTGCTAATGGTAAGATTACCGCTCCTGCAGTCACTAGCGCAACTGCGCTTGGTAAGGTAATTGCCATTGATAAGACTGCTCGTTATACATTCTATGCGATTGAAATGTAAGAAAGGAGGACTCGAAAATGAATGTTGATATGAATCTGGTTCAGCTGGCCGTTGACGTTGTCAAGGGTAAACCTGAGAACTATTCTAAGGAACAGGGTCTGGAAGCTATGCGTAATGCCCTAATTGAAATTAACGGCGGCACCACTCTGGGCTATAAGCAGATGAGAGATGGTGCTTACAATGGTCTGTTTGCTCTGATCGAAGAGATTATTCCCCGCACCGTTGTTGAAGGTCTGCAGGGCGATGAGATGTTCACCTCTCTGGTTGACTTCCGTAACGTCGCAGAAGGCGATGAATCTACTTTCGTGGTAGAGGATGTAAACTGGTATGATGTCTCCACTGTGGCACCTGGTGTCCGTGGCCTGCGCCGTCAGAGACTGGGTGGGGCTACCACTAAGACTATCCACACCGAAATGCACGGTGTTCGCATTTACGAGCCTCTGCGTAGACTGCTGGCCGGTCGTGTTGACTTTAATGAGTTTATCAATAGAGTCGGTGAATCTTATCGTCAGAAGGTTCTGAATGATATCTACACTTGCTGGGCTGGTCTGACTTCTGACGACCTGGACGGGACTGCTTTCTTCCCTGCTGCTGGTTCTTATGACGAGGGTACTGTGCTGGATGTCATTCAGCATGTCGAAGCTGCTTCTGGCAAGCAGGCAATCATCATGGGTACTATGAAGGCTCTGCGTAATCTGGCTCCCTCTATTCAGGGTCTGGAATACAAGTCTGATATGTACAACATGGGTTATGCTGGCAAGTTCTTCGGTACTCCTGTTATCAAGACTCCTCAGCGTCATAAGATTGGCACTCATGACTTCATCTTCCCTGATGACACTCTGCATATCATTGCTACTGACTCTAAGCCTATCAAGATGGTTTATGAGGGTAATAGCATTATCAAGCTAACTGATGCTCTGGATAACGCAGATATGACTCAGGAATATGAATTCTACGACATGTATGGCATGGGCGTCGTGACTTCTTGCAACGACGGTATTGGCCGTATTCAGTTCTCTTAATTGACAACTATTTTAGCCGCCCCTTCTCAGGGGCGGCTTTTAGGAAAGAAAGGATTTTAAAATGGCAGCAAGTAAAACAGGCGTAAAGAAGGGCACACTGACCGGTACTCCTGCAGCTAGCGCAAAAGCGCCGGAAGAAACTGTGGCAGCTACCGAAGCGGTGGTTGAAAAGAAAAAGCCTTCAAAGCTGAAGGTTCGGAAAGCACTTGACCCTAATCTTTATGTAAGTGTTAAAAATGGTTTCCACGGATCTTTGTTTTATAAGGACGCAACGACTGGTGAGGAACATAGATGGTCTGAGTTCGGCGACGAGATCGAAATGACCTTTGGTTCACTGCAGAGAGCAAGAAGTGCTCAACGTAAGTTCTTCACGGAGAACTGGTGGTTGATTGACGATCCGGAAGTGCTGGAAGCTCTGAATGCTACACAGTATTATAAGGACGCTTTGACCTATGAAGACTTTGAAGATCTGTTCTCTTTGAAGGCAGACGAAGTTAAAGACAAAGTATCTGGTCTGTCTCGTAGTCAGAAGCGCGGAGTCGTGTACGTTGCAAAGCAAAAGATTGAAGATGGTAAACTAGCAGACCTTAATGTTATTAGAGCTTTGGAAGAAGCACTAGGCACCGAGCTGATTTATAAGTGAGGTTGATTTATGGCGACTTCATTCGATGTGTTTACCGGAGCGTTTTTGAACAAAATCACATCGTATGATTATGTCAATATGGAAGAAGATGTGTTCAACGAACAAGCTGATCAATTTCTTTTTTCCGCCTGCTCCGAATTTGAAAATATCTTTCGGCGTCGCACCGGCTTGTCCTTTTCCGACAAAGATTTAGAAGCCCGGCAATTCAACTGGGATCTCCCGGTGTGCATTACCGAATATCATGATAAACGTCTTGATGATTATATTACCTCTGATGAGGTAGTTGATATTATTTCTGAAGGTATGCTGCTCAAATGGTTGAGCGGCTTTTTATTTAGCGGAGATCACTTTGTTCTGGGTAACTTTCTAAAGACAAAAGACTTCTCGCCCTACTCCCCTTCTAATTTCATCAGTAATATGCAGGGTCTTTACTCAACAACAAAGTCGAATTATAAAAACATGATTAACGAGTTTTCTTATAATCATGGGGCGCTGCACAAGCTGCATATGTGAGCGGAGGTGTTTTATGATACCAGACGCTATGATGCAGAAATACTTTGAGCGCACTGTGGGGAAGTTGTATAAGATTTTGCCGCTAAAAGAATGTGAAGAAGAGACTTTAAAAGAATACCTGGACACTTTATTGACAGAGCTTATTGGTGTCGAGCTGTTAGATAATTTATCCTCGCAACCGTACTATATGAGTATCATTGGTATCGTATCTTACCTGTCCGACAATATATCAGACTGCTCAGTAAAGAAAGTAAAGAAGAATGTTTTTCGAGCGATTGACCTGTGCAAGAAGCTAGAGGCATCGTATAAAGGTGGTGACGTTATTGAGTAGCCTAAGCAATTATAAACGTCGCCTATCTTATCTAAAAGACCCACCAAGAGAGCGTTGGTTGAAGAATACACAGAGTTGGATCAACAACAAACTACCAAACTCATTGTCATTTCAAACAGCAGTCATTGATGGAGAAGAACGTAAGTGCGCTATTACTAGCACACAAAAGCTGAAGGAAAAGAACATTCATACTATGCCGGGCGAGACAATCTTTGCTGGCACATATGTAGAATGGGCTAATAGTATTTGGCTTATTACGTCCGTTGATGAATATAGCGAAGTGTATCAGACAGGACTAATGGTTCAGTGTAACTACAATCTAAAATGGGTGAATCCGAGCGGCGAAGTAGTGTCTCGTATGGTCGTCGCTATCGACGGCACTAAGTATCTGACCGGCGAATACTCTCAGCAGTTTGTTACTGTCGGCGACGCTAGAATGCAGATTACAATGCCGAGGGACGAGGAGACTGCCTTGATAGATCGTGATGACAGATTTTTGATTGACGACCCGAATGCGGAAGATATCCAGGCGTTTGAAGTTACCAAACTGAATAGAGCTAGTAGCGTTTACAACGGACATGGTGTCTATGTACATATGCTGGTTGAGAGTCCGCGTAATGACGAGGTTGATAATTACGAGCTGATGATTGCTAATTATTACGACCGAATTAAAAAGCCTGACGCGCCCAAGCCGGAGCCGACAAAAGATCATATTGAGATTATGGGTTTCGACAAGGGGTTCGTTTATATCGGTTCTAGGAACTCTTTGGTTGCTTCCGTTTATATTGACGGAGAGATCGCAAATGAACAGGTCACGTATTCTGTTGATTGCGAGTCAAGTGTCGCGTTGGTAGCGCTGACAGGCGATCAAGCTATCCTGTCTGTTGGTAAGAACAGAGGTAACATAGGCAAGAAGTTTGTCCTGACTGCTACATATGGTGAGTTAGAAGCAAAGAAAGAATTCACAGTAAAGGGGTGGTCATAATGGGTCTATTGTATCCAGCACGTGTGTGCAAAGACAAAGCAATTGAGTGTATCCTATCTTCTCAAAAGATTGTTGATCTGCTCGGTGACGATGAGTTTAAGACTGCCCCAGCTCCTGGACTTCTGTATAAGAAGGTCTTTCCTTTTGCCCGCATCCCAGAGACGACCGATATCGCGGCTCCATACATTTGTTGCGAGACGAATATTACAAGTATCAGTAGTGACACTGTGTGTGACGTCGAGCTTATGATCTTTGTTACATGCCATACGACTATGATGCGTGGCGAGTTTGGCACTCTTGTCGATATGATTGCTGATGCGATTGATGATGAGATCAATCACAAGCACGGGTTTGGTATTGGTAAGGTAACGCCTTCAGAACGCTACCCCGTTGGATATGTTCTGCCGAACTACAACTATATCACAAGAAAGGTAGTGTACCTGTTTAAAGACTTCAACTTTAGACACGGGGCAAAAGATTATGGTTGATTCCTTCACAAAGCTGGAGCTGAACTACACAGGTTCTTTACCGGTAGAGGGGGTCGGCCATATACGTTGCCCTACTACCAATGAGATTGTAGAAGCTGGCGGCGAGGACGTATACAACTGGCGGATCGGTATGCTTCTATATACGAAGTCTCAACTAGCAGATAACTTAAACATAGAGCTAACGCCAGATGTTGTAGAAGAGCTAAACTCCACTCCCCTCTTTTTGTTCTTGGTTGCGCAACAGGATTTTCGTAATGCAGTCGCAGAAGCGTTGTCATTCTTTCTAGATGAACGTCTTGTGTTTGATGAGCCGTCGGCGTCCTTTTTGACGCTACGTCCTGGTACAGATGATATTGTCGGGAATATCAATTGCAATAACTATGAGCAGGTACGAGATTTAATTTTGCAGCGCAACTATATGTCCCCTCCAAAAGAAGGGGCCGTTAAAAAGAAGAGTAAGAAAGAGCTGGAGCGTGAAGCAAAGATAGCAGCAGGCAGAAAGAGGTCTAAGAAATATAAGGACAGACAGGATGCTATGCGGCTAGATAACGTCACATCTAAGTTGGCAGCAAGATCATACTCGATGAGCATTCAAGACGTTTACAACTTAACAGTGTATCAACTGTACGATCAATTTAACGAAATCAATATGTCCCTACAGATTGACACCATCCTTACGCGCTGGAGCGTGTGGGGTAAAGATGACTTTGACTTCTCTGTTTGGTGTCGTCCGAATGAGTGACACTTGCTAACCGCCGTTATGGCGGTTTTATTTTTATATCTAATAGGAGGAATAAAACATGGGCGTTCCTAATATGGCGAACCGCGAGGTTTGTAATGCTGTTTTCTGTGAATATAAGACTAAAAAGCCTTTCCTGAATATGGACTACGCAAACGTGTCCACTGCCGAAATGACTGGTGAATCCGTTTATGCTTATGGTGGCTGGGGCCATCCTAAGCGTGTCACTTTCTTTGGTGAGCGTGGCGGCACTATCAGCTTTGAAACTCAGATCACTCCGCTTGACCTGTATTCTCTGATGACTGGTGGTGATATCGAGTCCGGTGCAAGCTGGCTGAAGCGTGAAGCGGTTACTGCAACCGAAGCGGGCAAGCTGACTGTCACCAGCCAGACCGCAACTTCCGCAAACGTATTCAAGTTTGATGACGACTGCGGTACTGAGATCAGCGGTGCGCTGGCAAGCGGTACCTTCACTGCTGGTGAAGAAAATAAGATTGCCGTTGGCGATAAGTGCGTTGTCTATTACATGGAAGAGCTGACTTCCGCAAAGAAGATCTCTATCAAGTCTACTACCTTCCCCAAGTATTTCACTGCCTACATGGAAACTAAGGATAAGACTGAGGCCGGTGAAGATGTCTGGTTCCGAATGATTGCTTACAAGTGCGCACCTCAGACTGACTTTACTCTGGAGATGTCTAACAACGGCGATCCTGCAAGCGTTACTATCACCTGTGACCTGATGGTCGATACTGAAAACGATAACAACATCCTGGATATGATTTTGCTGGACGAGAACGATTAACCGGATTCTATCCATACCTATTCTAGGGGTACGGAATATTCCGTACCCCTATTTTTAACCTAGGAGGAAATATGCGTATACTCGCGTTAGATCAGGCGACTGCTATTAGCGGGTACGCCGTATTGGAAGATGGCGTTTGTATTGAATCAGGCGTCATTGATTTAAGCAAGGACAAAGATGCCGAAAGGCGGATTGGGTATATGATGATCAGTCTTTGTCACATCATAGTAACTTCAAACGCAGACTTGGTAGTGTTTGAGGATATACAAAAACAAGTGAACGTAAGTACATACAAATCTTTAGCTCGTATACAAGGAGCGATTATGGCGTGGTGCTACTATCACGACATTGAGTTCTATTGCATCCTGCCGACGGCCTGGAGAAAGAAATTAGGTTTTCATCAAGGGAAAGGTATTAAGAGTAAAGAGCTAAAACAACAGGCGATTGCCTATGTAAAAGACAAATTGGATAAAGATGTTGGGCCAGACGAAGCAGACGCAATTTGTATTGGATTGTCACACTTTGCTACACTGGCTAACGAATGAAAGGGATAATTATGAATAACGAAGAAAACAAGCGCATCAGTGTTGATGCTTTAAATAAATATTTCAAGGAACAAGATAATTCACCTAATGATATAGTTGTTGAGATCGGTGATGGGATTATGTTTCGCGTTAAAAAGAGTATTACCGCAGATCAATTCGCTGCAGCAGTAGAAGCCGGAATCTCTTCTTGCTTTGCTAATGATGAGTATTTGCCTTGGCTTAAAGATGTCGCGTATATGCACGCTGTGCTAGTCGCATTTACTGATATTGATTTTGATGAGGCAGATGTGGAGTCAGAGTTCTTCCTTATGACTGCTACAGATGTTTACGACAAGGTGCTTGATAAGGTGGATGAGAATCAGCTGTTTATTTTTGAAAACGCATTTGAGGAACAGTTGCAGGCACGCATTGATAAGATCAACAGCACAAGAGAAAAAGAGCTGAATGAGGCATTGCTTATGCTGAAGTTCGTCACTCAGAAGTACAACGAAGTATCACTTGTGTTTAAGGAAATTATGGGTAGCGATTTGTCTGAGATCATTTCTGCTTTTTCAAAGAACGCTGAGTCTTTGAAGGCAAGCGTCAGCGCATTGGCAGAAGATTTCAGCAAGTATGTAGCTGAACAAGGTGGTAGCGGTGATAGTATTTGATAATTTCGCGGCTCTTGAAGCGCACATAATGGAAGAGCTTAGAGGTGTCATACATAACGAAATCCCAACTATGGTGGATGATGTTATAAAGGAACATATCAACTCGGATGTCTACTCGTACAACCCCGAGTGGTATACACGCAGGGGTATGATGCAATCCGGAGCAAACCTAAAGCACTACGAAGGAGACTTATCTCTTTTAGTGACAGATGAAACGCCAGGTAACACGCCGGTGTTCCCAGGTTATCAACCGTCTGGCACAGACCTAAGCTTCATTATAAACACAGGGGTACAAGGAAACGGGAATGGCATGTGGAGGAAAGCCTTTGCTAGACCATACATAGACAATGCACAAAAGGACGTCAATGCTAAAGTCATCGACGTCCTTCGTTCTAAATTTGGATAATATCAAGGTGGTGAGATCGTGGCGGAAGAATTTGGTGTAAAGGTAAAACTTATACCTGAGTTTGATAGCAATGCTTTGAAGACTGCTGCTAGTGCGGCTGTTGGGAAGAACGGCGTGCAGGTAAATCTCCTGCCCGTAATTGATACTAAAGGACTGCAGAATGCCGTCAATGCCGCAGCAAAAAATCTAGTTCTAAATATAGATGATGTAAAGATCAACGGCAAGAATAGTCGGGGCGGCGGAGGTTCTGGCAGTGGTGGCAACTCTGGGAGTAAGAAGTCGTCCGCTACTAATATCGAACCTCTTATTAAGTATTATAAAAATCTAGTAGACTATATCCGAAAGAACCCGTCTGTTCAAAGAGACAAGACTTTATCTGGTGATCTGTCTAATGAAAAGAAAGCGCTAGCTGGTATTGTCAGAGGCGCTATTCAGGCCGGATCTTACAACAAGAACGAGTTTACTAATAGCAAGAATAAGATTGCCGCAATACAAAATGCGGCTAGAATCCGGGGCTTGGAGGATACATCCACTCCAAATAAGGCGGTTGTAGCACTTCAAAAACAAGTCGATGCCATTCGTGAAAAAGCTGCCAAGTATAGCACATCGACGGCAGATACTGCGAAAGTAGAAGCTGAGTTAAAGAAGGCGGAGGGTGCGATCCACCAGCTCAGTCAACTAGGAACGGTATCCGCCGAAAGTTTTGGCAAGGTTGAATCTTCGGCGAGAGCAGCTATTACATCCGCTAAGGGAGCAATGGATAGCCTTTCTGCTTCAGTTAAAGATACATCTAACGATTTGGTTCCCGTATACAATCTGTTAAAGAAAATATCCAGCATGGATCAACCGAAGAAGTTGTCGTTGTTGGACGATACTGATGTTAATGATCTAAAGTCTTATAAGGCGCAGCTTGAAGCAATTGTTGAGACTGGGGCATATAGCAAGTCGGATTTGAAGAAAATTACGTCGGGCGTTGCTGGGATTGATTATAAGCAGAGTAGTGCCAATACCGGGTTTAAATCAGAAGTTCTTTCTATAGTACAGGGTGTAACTGCAGCCGAAGCAATACAGGGCGCTTTTTATAAAGCAAAGCAAGTTGCGACAGAAATGGTTAGTGCCGTCAAAGACATTAACGACGCACTAACCCAGCTTACCATTGTTACCGGGAAGAGCGGTTCAGAACTTGATTCATTCTTCCAGAAGGCAGCAGATTCAGCTTATGATATGGGGCATAGTGTGACAGAGGTACTTGGGTCCGTCGAGACATTCTCTCGACTCGGCTATGGGTTGGAAGACGCCTCTACCCTCGCTGATGCTGCGACTGTTATGTCTAATGTTGCTGACACAACAGTGGACGCGTCAACGACTGGTTTAACTTCTATTATCAAGGGCTATGGCCTTGAAGCCTCCGACGCCACTCGTGTTTCTGATGTCTTGGCCAAGGTTGGCAAGGACTACGCCATTAGTGCTGAAGGACTGATGTCTGCGTTGGAACGTGGCGGTGCTGCTCTTAACGTGGCCAATACATCGTTTGAAGAATCTGTTGCTCTCGCAGCAGCCGGAAACGCCGCAATTCAGGACCCGGAAAAAATCGGAAATGCCTTGAAAACTGTTTCCGCAAGAATTCGCACATCTAAGCCAGAGCTTGAAGAACTCGGCGAAGATTACGACGATGTTGCGACATCAGCCGCAAAGTATCGCGCAGAGATTAAGGCGTTGTCTGGTGTTGATATTATGGAGAACGCCACTACCTATAAGTCGATTTACGATATTATGGTGGAAATTGCGAGCGTTTGGGATAAGATGTCCGACACAGATCAGGCAGCCCTGCTTGAGCGTATCGCTGGTAAGAATCAGTCCAACGTTGTTGCTGGCATCATCACCAATCTAAAGGATTTGACAGGTGCTTATGACGAAGCCCTAAGTGCTTCCGGAGAAACCGAAGCGGCTAATGAAGTTGTTATGAACTCAATCTCCGGTAAGGTCGGCCAATTTAAAGAGCAGTTTGAAGAACTGTCTTACAACACTATAAACTCAGATTTAGTAAAAGGTGTAGTGTCCGGCGGCACAGGTATTTTAGGATTCCTAAATAAAGCAATAGAGCTATTCCATCAGCTTGGCCCTGTCGCGACCGTGGCTGAAACTGCACTTGCTGGTATAGCGGGTGTTAAACTAGCAAAAGGCGGGGCGGATATAATTAAGCAACTCGCTACAGGTGACAACAAGGATTCCTTTAGCGGGATACTTGCTGGGAAGGCTTTGTCTGGTGTTGACAAGGCTAAAAGTGCAATCAGTGGCCTATGGGGTGTTATATCAGCTCATCCTGTTGCAGCTGCGGTAGTCGCCGTTGGTACATTGGCTACTGCGTTTGGCGTCACCGCAATGAAGGCTGAATCCCTCGATAGCAAGATTGAAAAATTGCAAGCGTCTACGGAGTCTTATAAGGCAGCCCAGACAGATGTAGATAATACGGAAACGCAGATAGAAGCTAATCAAAAGATCATTGATAACATACGAGATCAGGGTTATACGAGTCTTACTGATGAAGGCACGGTCGCGAAGCTCCAGAGGGAGAACGAAGGGCTTCGGCGTACACTTGCGTACAAAAAGGAAGTTGCTGAAACAGAATCTAAAAAGGTTCATGACGATGCATTAAGTGTTATAACATCAAGTGGCGGCGCGTGGGATTCTATATCAGCAGCCTTCACTGGCGGTTATGACGGTCTTCTTGGAGAAAGACTTCTCGCTGCATCTGAAGATATCCTTAAAAGTAGCGAAGCTGTAAAAGAATCCAAGGAGGCGTTAGAAGACACCACTTTGCCAGAATGGCAAAGAACAGGTTACGAAAACGGCCTGACATTAAACGAAGAAAATCTTGAGTCAGCCAAAGCAGCCGCCCAGGAGTATGTCTCTGTTATTGAGGACACATTAAGTGGTTTTGAGGCGGCAACACCCGAAGAGCAAAAGTATGTTGATCTGCTCCGTGAGTCGGAGGCTGCTTATGTGCAGGCAATGGACGCTGCTGAGGGAAAGAGTATCGAAGAAATCATTGGTGATGGTTTCGCCGCAGACGGTACTTTGTCATCCTTGGTTGATGATTTTTACAACCTTGGTGACGCTGGGGATGTGACAAAGCAATCTATTCTAGCGCTTGCCAGTGAGTTCCCTGAATTGAACACGTTCATGCAAATGCATGGCATTACCGCACAGCAACTTTGTGATTACTATAACAACCTGGCAGACGCTACTGACCGTGTGTTGTCTTCTGAAGAACAGTATGGTTACGTGCTACAAGACGTGATCTCTTTCGGGAAGAGTATGCAAAATTATCAAAATATGTCGAAGTCTTATGCTCCGTATGATGAGACTGTAAAGGCATATGATAATATGATGCAGTATCAAAAGACTGGGATGACTGGTCTCGGCAATGAGAGTTATTGGGGCTTCTTAAAAGAAAACTTTGTTGGCTTTGACGATGTTGATATTAGTAATGTTGGCGAGAAAAGAAAGCAGGCAGAGAAACTTCTAAAAGAGTACGACTCGATTTATAGGAATAGAGATAAGGACGGCAATTTAACTGCGTCTGGTCTTCAGGCATTCTTTGATAAGATAAACTCTAGTAAAGAGGCCCAGGCTGTACTAAAGAAATACGGCGACTCGTTCACCAAGGACAAAAACGGTGACTACGACTGGAATATCCCGGTCAGTCATTTCAAAGAAGTAGCAGAAGCACTTGGTCTGTCGAGAGAAGGATTTGAGTCTCTGGTTGCTGCAGCTGGGAACTACATTGATATAGACTGGTCCGACGATGCCGGGATGGATTATTTTGAGCGGCTCAAGAAACACGCGAAAGAGGCCGGTGACTCTATTGAGAGCACGAAAGAGTACGTTGTTGCGTCTAAGGAAACTATCGAAAGAGCCGCGAAAGGATCAGGCAAATCCGAAGAAGAGTTTGCTAAAGAATATCAGAAAGAGAAAAAGAAGGTTCTGTACACGGATCTCGGAGGAGGGTACTATCAGGCTGACTATAGTTCTGTAGAGAAGGCTGCGCAGGAAGCTGGTAGAACCTTGCTAGGATATGTAAATACGCTCGAATCTGAAACAGGTAAAAAAATTATTCTGTCTATGGATGTCGACACCGTAGACGCAGAAAAAGCGGTCGGCACATTTGTTGAAGACGAGAACGGTCAAGTCATTAAGGTTTACTCCGAGGTAGACAAAAACTCTATCGAACAAATAAAGAAAGAGTATGAGGGACAAAACGTCACTATTAAGGTCCGCACTGGATACGCCGGAGAAAAAGAAACGGTCGAAAAATCAAGCAGCGCTGATAAAGAAAACGAAATTAAAACTAAGGTTTCAGTAGTTGGCACGGAAGAAGCTAGCGCGAAGATTGATGCGCTTGAAGGAAAGTATGACGCGTTTCGATCTAAGCCAAATATCACAAAGACTATTACGACCAACTATGTAGAAAATCATACTGTTAACAGGTCCGGCGGTTCCTCTTCGGGTAACTCTCATCGCTATGCTGGCCTGACTATAAATGGTAGTAGTGGTGGTGCTAGACGGAGACAGACAAACGGATCTAAGGCTAACGGTACTGCCTTCGCTCAAGGCACATCTGGTTTCTGGGGTGCTGGGGATTCCGGCACCGCTCTTGGCGGCGAGGTTGGCCCCGAACTGTTGGTACGGGACGGCTCATTCTATGTAATTGGACAAGACGGCGCAGAGTTTTTTGACTACCGTTCTCATGATATAATTTTTAACGCTGCGCAGACAGAAGAACTCTTCAAGAAGGGCAAACTTCGCGGCTCTGACACTCGTGGCAAAACAGCCATGGCGGACGGTACTGCCTTTGCTGGTAGCACTACTGGCGGGAAAAAGAACTTCGGTAATCCTAACCCTGGTGTTCGTGGCGACAGTAGCTTAAAGTCGGAGGGTTCCTCTTCTAAGTCTAACTCCAGCAAGAAAAACAAAAAAAAATCTTCTAGTAAGAAAAAATCGTCTGGCAAGAAGAAGGGTTCCGGTTCAAAATCAGACGCCGAGTTTTTCGATTGGGTTGAAGTCAAGCTTCAGAGAATCGAGGAAGCTATTGAACTTGTTAAGATAACAGCTGATAGCGCTTATCAGCTGGTGGGGACGCGAAATGATGCCTTGCGAAAGAACATCAAGAATCTCAACAGTGAGATTGTAACGCAAGGCAAGGCGTACGACTATTATATCAAGAAGGCAAACTCTGTTGGTTTAAGCAAAGCGTATAAAAAAAAAGTGCAAAACGGCGCGATTGATATTGATAAGATCTCCAATAAGAAGCTGAAAGAAAAGATCAGTCAATATCAAGAGTGGTATAATAAAGCTCAAGACTGCAAGAAGCAGGTAGAGGAGCTGAAGGTAACTGTTGCCGACGCTTATAAAGAAATATTTGATAACTACTCCACTAGAGCACAGAACACTATTGACCGTGCGAAGGATTATCAGGAAGCATTCCAGGCATCTATCGACTTTTATGAAGAGGCAGGCTATAAAGCAAGTTCTAAGTATTACGATGCTTTGATTAAGTATGAAGCTAGGAATCAGAACAGGCTTGTGGCTAAACGAGCTGGCCTCGTGAAGAAGTTAAACGAGGCTGTTGATTCTGGGTCTGTGAAGATTGCTTCCGAGGCATGGTATGATATGCGGCATGAGATCGACCAACTCACAACTTCTATTATTGAGGCGGACGAAGCATTAGCAAGATATAAAAATGAGTTGCGGCAATTAGACTGGGATAAGTTTGACGATATGCAGGATGGTTTCTCGAAACTAACAGACGAGGCAGATTTTCTCATTGACTTAATGAGCAAGAAGGATTTGTTTGATGACAACGGAGCGATTACTAACGAAGGTATCGCTACCAAAGCGTTGCACGCTCAGAATTACGACGTGTATATGGCCCAGGCTGATCAGTATGCTAAGGCTATCGCTGAGATCAATAAGTCTATCGCAAACGACCCGTACAACACAAAGCTTTTAGAGCGTCGTGAAGACTTAATTGAATCACATAGAGACGCTATCCTGGCAGCAAATGACGAGAAGGACGCGCTAAAGGATTTAGCAGAGGACGGGTTCGACGCCCTGTTGGATTCTCTGAAGGATACTATTGATGAATACGAGAAAGCGTTAGATAGCGCAAAAGATCTGTACGACTACCAGAAGAACATCGATGAGCAAGTTAAGAATATATCAAAGCTGGAGAAGCAGCTGTCGGCTTATTCTGGAGACACTTCAGAGGAATCTAAGAAGACTGTCCAACAGTTGAAGAACGACCTAAAGGAAGCAAAGGACGACCTGCAGGACACCCAGTATGATCAGTATATTTCTGACACAAAAGAACTTCTGGATGATCTTGTTGACAACTTTGAGGAGTTTATAAACGAACGTCTTGATGATATAGATAAGCTACTATCTGACGCTATTGAGTCTGCGAACAAGAATGCGTCAACAGTTTCCGATACAATTACTAGCGCGACCGAAGAGGTTGGGGCTACTCTTTCTGATTCGATGAAGACTATTTGGGATGAGAACAGCTCTAAGGATGTACTGGCTAATTACAGTGACAACTTTAGTGAAGAGTGTACTACCTTAAATGGTATTCTGAATGAGATTAAAGAGTACGTCGCGCGTCTATATTCTAATGGTGACTCTGATGCTGCTGGTGATATAAAGGATGTTGAAAATCAGACTGACGAAGGCAAGGGCACTCCGAAGTCAAATACCGGTGGCGACACTACAACCACAACAAAGACTCCGCCAGATGATAAAAAAATGGACGGAATCTTCTATAAGAAGAAATACACCGGCAACAAGAAAAAGCTGCAGCCTAATAAATACTTCATCCATAGATTAAAGTACAAAGATTACGATTGGTCAATGAAGGCCCGAAACGAGTATTTCAAAAAGATGGGTTTCGAAAAGAAGTACGGAAAGAAATACGAAAAGATCGGCGGCAAGTATAACAAGCAGCTAATCGCATGGATGAAGAAGCGTGGCTATGCGTCTGGCATACAGAGTGTCCCCCGCGATGAGCTTACGTGGACTCAGGAGAATGGCCCGGAGACTATCATTCGTAAGTCTGACGGAGCTTTGCTTACTCAGCTCAAGAAAGGCGATAGCGTTTTGAATCGAGACGCTACGTCCAATATCTGGGATATGGCGAACAACCCTCGTGACTTCATCGCCCGCGCTATGAACTTCGGCGTTAGTTGGCCAGTTGCTAAAGTCCCTGGTAGCACTGGCAACAATATCAAAAATTCTATCGACATGGAAATTGTTCTTCCGAACGTGTCAAACTACAATGACTTCATGAACTCAGCACGGTCTGATCCTAAGTTTGAAAAGTTGGTTCAGGCAATGACTGTTGATAGGCTGGCGGGTAGAAACGCAAAAGGAAAGAATAACATCAAATGGTAATAGAAAACGGGAGCGGCTGTGCCGCTCCCGTTCGTCATTATTGGAGGAAATGGTTTGGATTACAAAAGAAGATATCAAGCTCAAAAGAACAAGTATGAGCGGCTAAGAGAGAAGTACGATAATATGCTGGCCGAGAAAGAGTTGTTCGAAGCGCGATATTCTGATTCATTAAACGAGATTGATTCGCTAAACGAAGAGGTCTCTAATCTGAAAGCAGAGCTAGCTAAAGCAATTCTCGACGCGACAACGCAGAGCGACAACTATGCGGTCCTAAACAAAAAAATGGCTAGACTGCTCAAAGAGATTGAACGAGAGTTTTATAGACGCTACCAGACAGTAGCAGAATAAATGAATAGGAGGTTACTATATGAGAGCAACAGATTTCATATATGATGGCGTGCAACTTAGTAGCCTCGGCTACGTCGTATGCACGTTTGATAGCGGCGGCACTGATAGTAGCTCCGCTGGGTCTGAGATTACTTTTAACTCCGTCAAGCAGCACGGCGGAGTTTACTATGCGCAGACGGGGACAGAATACGAGCAGTGTTTCTCCACTACATTCAGTATCTGTAGAGATATTACTGACGGCCCCGGCCAGGAGATCTCTCTGGCTGATTACCGCAAGTTGATGCGCTGGCTAAACCGTAAGCAGTTTCATGACTTTGTTTTGCTCGACCCGAAAGAAGATGATTGGAAGAATATCACTTTCCAAGGAAGCTTCAATGTGGAGAAGATTGAATTCTCCGGCAATATCATCGGATTGAATCTTACGTTTAATACTAACCGACCGTTTGGTGTTGGCAAAGCGACAACCGTTGCGTTCTCTATAGAAGCCGCTAATGGTACTTACAGTATAACAAACGACTCAGACGAAATTGGAGTTCTCTATCCTGACCTCTTTGAAATCACATGCAAGCAGGATGGCGACCTCACCATCACTAATAATCCGGAGGGGCAGGTTACATTTATTACTGGTTGCACTTCTGGAGAAAAGGTAACGATGGATTGTGCGAATCAGATTATTACCTCTTCCCTAGCCTCTCACAAAAAGATTTATAACGATTTCAATTTCACTTTCTTCCGGCTTTATAATTCTTACTCAGAGCGTGTGAATGTTGTTACTTTCTCTATGCCATGCGACGTAAAAATCGTCTATAGGCCGATACGGAAGGTGGTGTTCTAATGGCTATTCGTATTCAGTTTGATGGGACTGGCTCGCCGGAATGCCCTACTTTAGTGCTAGCTAAACGAGGCGGCGAAAAGCTCGGTGTTTTAAACACAGTTGATAATATCAGCGTGTCAGATAGACTGAGTGACGCCTGCGAATTATCTTTCGACGTACATAAAGAGTTCGACGGTAAGGTCTGTCCTATATGGAATAAGATTGTTGACTTCAAATTGGTCTGGTGTAAAGAGTGGGACAAATGGTTCTCTATCTCTGTTAACACACAGGAATCTTCTAGGGTTATGAAGAGTGTGACCGCGACTAGTTTGGGAGAGGCCGAGTTGTCTCAGATTCTACTACACGACATTGAGATTAACACGGAAGACGACATCAACAGAGATGACTATGATGAGGACTTCCCTACTATTCTCTATCGTCCAGACAAGCCAGAGGCTTCCCTTCTCCATCGTCTGATGGAGAAAGCGCCGCACTATTCTGTCGGTCATATGGACTCGACTATAGCAAAGCTTCAGCGCACTTTTTCTTTTGATGGCGATTCTATCAAGGACGCCTTTGACGCTATTGCAGAAGAGATTGGGTGTCTGTTTGTTTATCCTTCTAGGTCTACTGATAAAGGAACTCCATCTCGCACAGTGGAGGTGTATGACCTGGAACGCACCTGTCTGGATTGTGGCTATAGAGGTGAATTTGACGGTAACTGCCCTGAGTGTAAGAGTTCTAATATTAACGAGGGCTACGGCCAAGACACAACAATCTTTGTTTCCACGGAAAATCTTACCGATGAAGTATCTTACGAAACAGATACCGACTCTGTGAAAAATTGTTTTCGGCTAACTGCTGGTGACGATTTAATGACGGCGACTGTCCGCCTATGTAACCCAAGTGGCGGCGGATATATCTGGTGTATCACGGATGACACCAAAGAGGACATGTCGGACGAGCTAGTAGCGAAATTAAACAGTTATGACGAGCTGTGTCAGCATTACAACGAAGAGGCTGGCAGTTCTATTGACGCTACCATCCTAGCTTCCTACAACGAGCTTGTAGACAAGTATAAGTCGATGAACGAAGACCTAGAGAAGATCACCTCTCCTATAGCAGGATACTCTAACCTGGTCAAAGCTTACTTTAGTGCGATAGAGTTTGGCAGCTACTTGCAGACATCTATGATGCCAACCTATGAGCATCAGGAGACAAACGCTGCGTCGCAAGCTGCTCTGCTGACAGCGGATAACCTCTCCCCTATCGCGGTATCTAAGCTGACTTCTGGGACATCAAAGGCTACAGTCGAAAGCGCACTAAAGGCAATGGTAAAAGTGTTTATCGACACAAGTAGATTTAAGTTTACTATTAACACAATCTCGTGGGTAAACACGGAAGGCAAAACACCAACATGGACAGGCAACTTTACCGTTACTAGCTACACCGAGGAAGACGACGAGGCGACCTCGGCCACTATTTCCATTGTCGTGACAGATAACTACGCTGACTACGCGAAGCAGTTAGTGGAAAAGAAAATCGCTATCTCAGATACAGAGGATGTTAGTATCACCGGTTTGTTTAAGCTAGAGCTAGAGCAATTCACAAACAACCTAAAGAAGTACAGCATGGACTGTCTGAACGAGTTCGAGGATTGCTGCCAAGACGTCTTGAATATCTTGACTGAGTCCGGCGGCGGCGAAACAACTTCGATTATGTACGACCAGTATTACCTACCGTACTATAATAAGCTACTTGCAATACAGGCAGAGAAGGATGTTCGCAGCTCAGAACTCAGGATTATATTGGGCGACGAGGAAACCGAAACAGATTCAGGCGAACCGGTGCTTGGAGTAAAGCAGTATATCGAAAGAGCGCAGGAAGAAATCCGGAGTGCTCTCGATTTAGAAACATACCTAGGTCATGATTTGTGGGTTGAGTTTTCTTCTTATCGCAGAGAAGATGAGTACTCTAACGACAATTTCATCTCTGACGGGCTAACTGATTCAGAGCTTGTTGACCAAGCACTTCAGTTTATTGATAAAGCTAAGAAAGAAATCTATAAGTCCGCGAACCTGCAGCACACTATCACGGCGACGTTGAAGAACCTTCTAATCATTCCGGCGTTTGCACCGATAGTTGATTATTTCTCTGTGGGCAATTGGATACGAGTAAGGGTTGACGACGCGGTATATAGGCTACGGCTTGTTAGCTACGACATCGACTACTCCGATATGGATAATCTATCTGTTGAGTTTTCCGATGTCACTAAGACGCTTAGTGGTACGGCTGACGTGGCGGACATTTTATCTCGCGCGTCTTCCATGGCGTCCACTTTTGATTATGTAACAAAGCAAGCAGTTAAGGGTTCCGATGCGTCTGGCGTTCTTTCTAACTGGACGGAGAATGGCTTAGCTGCAACGCATACAAAGATTATAGATAGCGCAGATAATCAGAACATGGTTGTTGACCAGCACGGGACTCTTTACAGAAAGTTCGACCCGATGACTGAGAAGTACGAAGACATTCAGATGAAGATTATCAACTCCACCATTGCTATCACGGACGACAACTGGAAGTCTACTCGCGCGGCTCTTGGCCGCTTCTTCTATGTTAATCCGAAGACCGGAGAGTATACAGAGGGGTATGGTATCAACGGCGAAGTTCTTTGCGGTAAGCTATTGCTAGGCGAGTCCCTAGGGATCTATAACTCTGACAATAGTATGCGGTTTGACGCTGATGGTTTGACAGTTACAAACGGCACGAACACGGTTACTATTGATCCCAAGGGAGATTCGGTGCTGTCAATAGTTAGCGAAAATGGAACTGTGATTTCGTTTAATAAGGACGGCACGGCAAACTTTACTGGCAACGTTAACGCCACCTCCCTATCCACCGGCGGCAAGGATTCTATAACTTCTACAAAAAATGGCACTTATATTGCAGCAGATGGATCTATTTATGTTGGAGGAGACAACGGCGTGAAGATCTTGTCTAACGGCACATTTAATTTTGGCGGTGGCAAGCTTGTCTTTAACGGTACGGACCTGAATATGAGCGGAAATATTGTGGGCGATGACATTTATATATCTTCCCAAAGACATAATAGTAGCGGAGTGCTAACGAGCTGGAGTCGTATTTTTACCCAGGATATTGATGATGGGTCTGACCGGAATGGCAAGTATGGCCTTACATTCACGTCTGAAGCGTATTCTAATGGCACTACTGTCGCGTATTCGTCTATGATACGGGTATTCCCTTACTGGATTACAATTAGTTCTGGAGAGACTTTAGACATTGATGCTACTAAGTCTATTGTTATTGGAGATAACTCATCATCTGTTAGAATTGGAAATTACAATAGCACTATCCAAATTGGAGAAATGTTTCAGGATCCTGAAAAGATTTATTATTCAAAAATTAAAATGAACGGGCCGACAACGATCGACACTGAAAATGCGTACCTCACTATAACTGATAATTCAATTGTCTTAGACGTAGATACCAGTAGCAACCAGTCAAATGAAATTTCTATTGGCAGTGAAGGGGCTATTGTGAACTTGTGCGGTAGCTGGATAAATGACACATCGTATTCATCCAAGTCTTACAGCGTGTCTGGTGCTGGCAGTCCAGCCACCGCTGGAACGATTACAGTTACGAAGAAGCTGGGCGTTTGCTACATTAACGGGAGTGTTACGCTGGAGGGGGCCGTTAGTGGCTGGGTTACGCTGTTAGATAGTAGCATTGTGCCGGGGTCGCAAACTATGGAAACGATTATCATGACTCTGCCGTCTTGGAAGGAGCCTGCCACAAATCCAGCTAGATTGCGTATTCCAGCTGCTGGCGGTTTGCAGATCACAAGAGGGTCAGCTAACGCATTCTGGATTAACTTAGCTTATCCTATCACGGACGTGCCTGGTGGCTAACTTGTTTTTATAAAGAGAGGTGAACAGTTTGATCGAATACATACCTCAAGTGATCGTTCCTGTGCTTGTTTCCTTTTTAACCGGCGCGTGGGCAATCTTGTACAAAAAGCAGCAAACACTATTTCAACGTTATCATGCGGTTAACGACGGGATGAAATGTTTGCTGCGAGCAGAAATCATTAGAGATCATTCGCATTACGTGAGTATGGGGTATATCCCGATGTACGCAATGCAGAATGTGCTGGAAAGTTATTGTGCGTACCACTCGCTTGGCGGGAACGGCACGATCACAAAAATGGTAGAGGAGCTTAAACAGCTCCCCACCAAGAACGAAGAGTAACTGTACTAACGGAAGGAGTAATAGTTATGAAGCAAAGAGAATGGCTCCATAGAGCACTACGCACCGCACTGCAGGCTGCTGCTGGCGCTATCGCAGCAAACCTGGTAGCATGGGTTAACGGCGTCACTGACGTGGCAAGCGCAAAGACTGTGGCGATTAGTGCTGGTGCGGTTGTCGTCAGTGCTGTATTGGCAGCCCTTATGAATATGGATAAGAACGAAGACCTGGAGGAATAACCTTTAGGTCTTCTAGCGTTAGCTATGGCGAAAGGATGTGATTTAATATGGTGTCCTTGATTAAATATGGCGGACAGCAAAACAAAAACGATATGAGTTTTGTTGGCAAGTCTACTGACGAAAAGCCGATTAAAGTTTTTAACGGTATGCTTATCCCAAACGGAAGTACGTTTTATGAGATGGACTCAAAGATAGGATATATGTATGACGAGGAAGCTCATGAATGGCTAGAAGTATAAGGCGTGATTGAATGGATTTTAATGTTGATTCGATTATTAAGTGTAAAATGCTTGGACACGATCCGATTGGCTCTAGTGGCACAACCTACCCAAGCTATGTTGGCACGTACTCAGTTGAACCGGATGTAGAAGCTCAGATTCTGCTTACAAAAAAGCGCATCATGGAAGATAACTTAACTGTCCAGGCAATACCTCTTCATGAGGTATCAAATCAAGACGGTGGCACCACCGTCGTTATAGGAGGGAAAAAGTATGGCGTATAACAAAATAGTGTACGGTAGCAATGTGTTAATTGACTTAACCGCCGATACTATCAGCGCTGACAAACTACTGAAGGGGCTTACCGCCCACGACAAGAGCGGCGAAACTATCACTGGTACATGTGAATACGATGTTGACTCTACCGACGCTACCGTTGCGGTAGCCGAAATGCTTGAGGGGAAAACTGGCTACGCCAGAGGAGCGAAGCTGGTTGGTACTATGCCGAACCAAGGCTCTATCGCCGGTACAATTTCTAACAAGGATGACGCTTACACTATTCCTATGGGCTTCCATGATGGCAGCGGTAATGTTGTTATTGCAGCGGACGAAAAGGAGAAACTGATTCCTGGCAACATCAAGCAAGGCATTACGCTCCTTGGTGTTGAGGGTGAGTACTCTGGTGCTGAAATTACAGCGCAGAGCAAGACTGCGACTCCGTCTGCGGTCGAGCAGACAATTCAACCCGACGAGGGGTATGATTACCTGTCCAGCGTGACCGTCGCAGCAATCCCTTACAACGAAGCTGAAAACGCAGCAGGCGGCACCACTGTCACTATCGGAGGCTGAGAAAATGGGCGTCAGCAAAGTAGTCTACAATGGACAGGTACTGGTCGATCTTACAGGCGACACTGTAACGGCGGACTCGCTGGCGCAAGGAGTTACCGCTCATGATGCAGCTGGTAACGAAATCACTGGTACTGTCCAACCTACTAAGATCGCCACCAACAGCACTCTCGGAATTGTAAAAGGTGGCGGTAATGTTTATATTCGTGATGACGGAACAATGTATATTTCCGAAGAAATCGGAATAGAGGCGCTTTCAGCCGAAGAGCTGGATGCGCTTTTAGTATAATATCATAACATATTAAGGAGAAAGCTATTATGGATATCAATGAACTGAAGAATAAGTATATGAACGGTGCTCGCGTCCAACAGCTGTGGAATAAGATCAAGGATAAATTTGCGACTAAGGATGTGGCTACCACTTCCGCAGATGGCCTGATGTCTAGCGCCGACAAGACGAAGCTTGATGGCGTGGCAGAAAATGCTAATAAGTATGTCCACCCTGTATACACCGCTAAGGAATCTGGTTTGTACAAGGTCACTGTTGACGGCGAAGGACACGTTTCTGCCGCAGCAGCTGTAGAGAAGAGCGATATCACCGATCTTGGTATTCCCGCCCAAGATACTGTGTATACCCACCCTGCACATGTTGCTCATGACGCTGGCATGTACAAGATTACCGTTGACGACAAGGGTCATGTGTCTGCAGCAACCGCAATTGCCAAGGACGACATTACCGGTCTCGGCATTCCTGCACAAGATACGGTTTATAATCACCCTGTACATGACGCTCATACCTCTGGTCTGTACAAAATCACTGTCGATGGTGAAGGCCATGTGTCTGGTGCCGAGAAGGTAACGAAAACTGACATCGAAGCTCTGGGTATCAATGGCGACGATCCTATCAACTATCCTCCCGCATCTAGCACCACTGATGGTCTGATGGCGAAGGAGGATAAATCTAAGTTGGACGCTCTCCCCACCAATGCTTCTCTGGAGAGCACCTATGCTAAGAAGTCTGATATCACTAATGTCTATAAGTTCCAAGGCAGCGTCGCTACCGAAGCTAATCTGCCTTCTGAAGGTCTGACAGCTGGTGACGTTTATAGCATTGAGGCCGAGTCTAGCTATGGCGCTCCTGGTATGAATGTCGGCTGGACTGGCGAGAAGTGGGATAACCTGGGCGGCCTGTTCTCTATTGATGCTATCACTGAAGAAGAGCTGGATGCCATTTGTGTTTAAGGAGGTTTTTAATGTCTTTTTTAAATAATATTATCCTTGCAAAACTTTGGGATAAAATTAAAACGCTTGTAAAAAATCATGTGCCTGATAAGGTTGAGTCTACAAAGGTTGGGGGTGGTGCGACTAGCACCACCTTCATCGCGGACGGTGTGACAACTATTTCTCGTAGTGACGACACTAATAGTTCTACTACGAGAACGGTGATTGATGGTGGCACTATAAAGATTAGCGGCGACCCCGTTAACACCAGCCAAGACAATGCTACCACACTCAACATTAGCTCAACCGGCTTACAATGCGTCGATGAATTTACAATCTATACTTACGACGTCGTTAATTATGATCAGCCTCTGTTGAGATATTATGGACCTGACACCGGGAAGGGTGATAACAGCAAACTAATGCTTGGCAATAGTTATGTGAAAGTGTACGGCAACGACAACTTACTTTCTACTGACTCAAGTTCTTGTTTCGCAACAACTAAGTGGGTTGGTGATAAACTTTCTAGCGAACTTGGTAGCTACGCGAAGACGTCAGACCTAAACGGTTACGCAAAAACTTCTGCTTTGAGCGACTACGTTAAGACGACCGCTTTGTCTAGTTATGCAAAGAAGGATGACATCCCTACTTCTCTTCCCGCAAATGGAGGTAGCGCAAATTACGCTACTTCTGCGGGGAGCGCAAATACCGCTACCTCTGCAACTTCCGCGACAACTGCAACCCAGATTATTAGCAGAACTACTGACGGTATGGGGACGCGTACGACTTTCTACCCATATTATATTGCCGGAGACAGATTAACCGGCAAGTGGAAAGGGGGCGGTTATGTCACAACCGCTAAGAAAGAGGTCGTGTTTACAGTGCCGCTTGCAAGGCCGATTGTCGGCAGCCCGACCATTTCTGTGACCGCTTCATTGATTATTAGACAGGGGAGTAAGTATACTCATGGGTCGTCTTCATCTACAAAAGTTACGCCTTCCTCTTATGAAATTGAGCGTGGCATTGGCGATTCAATCTGCATTACTTGTGTTATGTCTGACCTGACTAACGCTGTCAACAACGATGCGTGCGCGGTGGCGGCGGACTTGACCATTACATTTAGCTAACGAAGGTCGGCTCTTGATTAGATGATAACTGACGAGTGCTGCCTTGGTATAAAAGGAGTGATATAATGCCGCTGAAAGGTATTGATGTATCTGTACATCAGGGAGTAATCGACTGGAAAAAGGTTGCGAAGGATGGCGTAAAATTCGCCATCCTTCGTGCTGGTTACGGGCGAGAGATCTCTCAGAAAGATAAATATTTTGAAACAAATTACACCGGGGCTAAGGCCGCTGGCATTAAGGTCGGAGCCTATTGGTACAGCTATGCTAACAGCGTGGCTCGTGGTGAGCAGGAGGCTAAGACCTTCCTGAAAGCAATCGAGGGGAAGAAGTTTGACCTCCCTCTCTTCTTCGATCAAGAATATGAAACGGCCATTTTGAAACTGTCTAACGCTACCAGAACAGACATCGTTTTGAAGTTTGTTCAGACGGTAAAGGCCGCTGGTTATGAGTGCGGGCTGTATAGTTCTACCGACTTCTTGAAGAACAAGCTGGTTACTTCTAGAGTGTCTGGTCTAAAAATTTGGCTGGCCGAGTATGGCTCTAAGCTGCATTACACCGGTAAGGTTTGGGCTTGGCAGTACAGTAGCAAAGGCCGTGTGTCTGGTATCAGCGGCAATGTTGATATGAACCACGGGTACTTTAAGATTGATACGCCTGCAAAGACTCCGGCTAAAAATAGCGACAACCTACTGATGAAAGATGATACCGGCGACAAGGTCAAACTATTGCAGCATCGGCTAAATATTCTTGGCAACCAGCTAGTTGAGGACGGCATCTGGGGTATCAAGACCGAACAGGCCGTTCGTAATTTTCAGTATAATTACGGACTGGTCGTAGACGGTATTGTTGGCCCAAAGACACAGGAGAAACTTATTTCGGAGGCGATAGTTGCGTCTGCAAAGACAATCAGCAACTATATGTTGAAGAATAAATGGCATTACAAGGGCAATGGTTACACGGCGAAGACTACGTTCGCCGCGACTAAGAAGCTGTCTAAGCCTGGTTCAAGCTGCGCACACTTTGTCTCCTGGGTGCTGCAGGATGTCGGTCTGCTGCAGGCTGGAAAGGTTCTCAGCCATACCAAGGCTGGCTATGGCGTCGGCGAAAAATCTATCGTCAACGCGGACAAGCTGATTGACTGTAAGGTCATATACCCGAACAAGAGCATCGACTCTTATAAGGGTGAGCTGAAGCCCGGCGACGTAATTGTTCACGACTCCAGTATCGCTATTTACCTGCTAAAGGATAAGAAGCCCGCCGTGCTGACGGGTCGAAACGGATCATGTATCAATAGCAAAGGTCAGTATGTAAAGATGCTCGTTATGTCTGGTTATGAGTGGCGACACAATATCCTGGCTATCGTAAGAGCAAAAGTATAAAATGTAAAGTAAGTATTGATAAACACACGGTCGTATGTTATATATATAAGTGCAAGGCTCGCTCCTTGTGCAAGGTCTAACTCCTTGCGTGCAGGTATGCTTTAGCGTACGACTGCTGGATTAAAAGAAAATAGCAAGCGTGTATTTTGACAAAGATGCACCAAGCGGAAAAAGAGGACCTCCGGAGGTCCTCTTTTTTTACCCATTTTCTCTTTGCTTGGCGCGGCACATTCTAATGCGTAAGGCGTTTGTGGTAGGGAATTTAGCGTTATAAACACCTTTTACATACGGGGCGTTTCGATGCACGGCGCTTTCTGTTACTCTTTGCATCTCTGCTATTCTCTCAATAGGGACTCCTGCACGGGCAAGCGCTGCTTCAGGAGTGTTAAGCGCACCCACCGTCACTAAGAGTTTCTTTGCTTTATATGTTGAACATTTAAGTCCATCGGCCACACTACGGATCGACCCACACTCTTTGTAGACTTAAGCAGCTATCATCGCCTCGATTGGCATGTCGTTATTGTGGTAGCGTTGCGCCATAGCTACTCATACCTCCAAACCATTCTTGATTTCCTGCCGGAGTTTTTGAAATACACTCTGTTTACTTCTTTTGCTACCCTGTCTACCCATGCGGGGGAGCCATCTGGCTCCTCAGAATATGGAGAGCCGCGATCCAAATATTCTTCCATCGACCGTCTGAACCCGGCAAGCCATTTTTTATTTTGACGCAAGAAGTGAGGAATACAGTGCCAGGCGGCATTATGGGCTAAGTCCATTTTTGTAATAACAACTTCGATAGTCTTAGCCCTTTCATTATAACTTCCCGGAATGTACCTACACGTGTTCCATTCTTTTTTGTATTCCGAGTACGGCATACGCCTCACGTTAACCTCGTCGCTCCGCCCTTTCTTTCGTAGCTCTTTCTTGTACCAACATAGGTAACACGTTGTTTCTTCTTTTTGTATCTTTGTTTTCCACCAGTCTCTTTGTCCCGTGGATGAGCACACTTTTTCACGACGGACTAGGCAGCCGCACATGACACATTCTTTATCAACGCGAGCATTTACCATCTTCAACCTGGCCCTTCACGTTCACAATTCTGGGAACTAATTCTTCCTTCCCTACCGGAATCGGAGGAAGCCATCTTAACTCCAGTCTTTTATCGCCGCGCTTTTCTGACCCTACCCAATAGTGGTGCCAATGGGCGCGACGAACGTAGGACTTTGCGCTGGCTCGTAGTTTTTGGCCAACGGATTTACCCACAAAAATAACTCCGTTGCTAGACTTACTGGTGTCTGTGTTAGCGGACAACAAATATAACACAAATTGAAGCATCTCTTGTATTACATTGAACTGCATATCTTCTTTTGTTATTGACTTCGGAAGATCTAAAGGCTCATATTTCTTAACGGTGGTGGTAGGCCCTCTTTCAGGAGTCAGTCTAAATGAGGCGGATAAATACCCAACACTGTTAGAAGCACCTTTTGTTTTAATAAGTAACAAGCGTATACATACGTCTTCTTTTTTCAGATTTGTAGTCCGTCCAACAGAAGAACCCAGGGCTTTCTATGATAGGAACAGCAGCCTCAACGAAGAAACACCTGTGTGGAAGTTTAGATAACAGTTCTTCTGGCAGGGTAACTTTGTCCTTATACCTGTCTACTTAAGCGATCAATTCGCTAGCAAGAGTGTAGTCAAAGCGGTACACAATGCGCTCTTTATCCCACGCCCAAGCCGCGGCAAGCTCAGAACATAGGCTCCTGGCGATCTTATCGCCACGTTGTTCTTTTAATACAGAGTAAGCTACATAAGTCGGAACTGTGCATTGGCTAGGCCATGTATTAGTCTTTGTTGCTTCTTCGGCAGCTCGTGACATGGCACCCCATATGCCACGAGTCTCTGGGTTGTATCGCCAATAGCTGACCACTGTTGTGGGAAGTAATTTCGATACGGATTTACTTTTTCGTTTCTTCATTCGTAACGCCCCGTTAAATCCTTTTTTTTTTTTTTTGCGCCCATGTCAGTACTCAACTAAATCCGTGACTTCGCAGTTAAGCACTCCAGCCAGTTTCCCTAACTGCTCAATACTCTTAGGAGACCTCCTTCGGGCCTCCCAGTCCGCGATCGTGCGTACCGGGACACCGGATGCCTTAGCCAGCTCTGCACGAGACAAACCGTGCTCCTTACGCTTCCTCTCTATCTTAGTCCCAATCCCTCGCACAGTGCGGTAATACGCGAGCTGCCAGGTGCCTTGCTGCTCTAAGTTCAGATGTGTCCGAAAATCCTTTTTCATATGCTCCGGTGTGAGCGAATCAACTCTTTCTGCGATCAAATCAGTGATGTCGTCATCACTTTTATGAAGCTGGTGCAATTTTTGCACAGCGAAAGTGAAACCCCGAAGCGGCCAACACATTGCGTTATACCGATCCGTTTCGTTCCATCCTACTCTCTGTTCGATGAGAGCATAGGCTTCCGCAAGTCCCTGAATCTGTTCTGTTGTAAGCATTTAAAATCTCCTCCTTCTGGATAAATGCGTCTATTTACAGGCAAATTATAACGCGATTGCGTCTATTTGTCAACGGTTTTAGACGCATTTTTTGACCGCGTCCGTCTCGACACGATAAAAGCCCGGCCAGTTGGCCGGGCTAAAAAGTAAAGCATCCTCAAGAATATAATATAAGATCTTTCTTGAGTGGCATTTATTAAGATTTATTTAAGAATTTATTATGTATAGATTAAAATTGATATGCAAAGTCAGGTCGCATCCACAAAATTCAATTACCACCATTTAAATACTTCTATTTAGAAATTGTTTTGGGTCAAAAGACAATTTTCCTTTATTACGCTGACGAAATATTTATTCCAAAATGGTTATGAAAAAAGCCTAGAATATAAAAATTCTAGGCTTTTCCCTTACACCTTACGCACCTTATCTGGTGGAGATAAGCGGGATCGAACCGCTGACCTCTTGAATGCCATTCAAGAAAAACCTTATATTTTTTATCATCCTATTAGCTACATTTGAAAAATTTTTCTATGCCGCTTACAGCGTTTTCTTTTGTGTTCTTAGAAATATGAGTATAATGTAGGGACATTTTCATATTGCTATGCCCCGCAAGTTCTTGTATAGTTTTGATGTCAACTCCACTTTCTGCAAGCATTGTAATATATGTATGCCTGCAGCTGTGCGGAGTTAAAACGCGGACTCCGGGAACCAGCTTTAAGGTAGCCATAAATGTTCTTCGAAAATAACTTTGGCTTACGATTTTGGTTGGGTCTTTCCCAGGCCATATGAATTCTTTATTCCCAGAGTTTCTAAGTTTCATAACATACTTCTGAACCTCTTTTGGGACCGGCACGTCCCTAACGCCGCGCTCACTTTTTGTGCATCCGATGATCACTGAGCCTTTAACAGATTTGACAGCTTGCCTAACGTGTATTACACTGCCGTCTTTTTCTATGTGTTCTGGGGTCAGTGCTAGTATCTCTTGAGATCTCAGCCCTGTTGCTATCATAACCCTGATCGCAACTCCCATCTTGTTTATTGGCAGATTCGACATCAGAAGCTTTATTTCTTCTGGAGAAAAAACTTCTTTTTCTTTTGTCGTGTTAGTGTTCTTTATCTTCTTGGCAAGTCTAACAGGGTTTTTACTAATCAAGTCGTTGCTTTCTGCACTCATCATAATTTGATAAAGCATCCCTCGTAGTTTAGACGTGTATGATTTTGATCTGCCAGCCCTCGCCGCCGCTTTTAAAAACTCCTCGATGTGCATCGCTTTAATTTCGTCGAGTCTTGTGTTCCCAAAATAATCAACTAGTATATTTAATGTGTACTTATACCCTTCATATGTTGTTGCGGAAACCTCCCCTTCATAGTCCCTGTACCATTGTAACGCCCATACTGCAAAATTAGGAGGAAGGCCGTTAAGCCCAACTGATATATTCCTTTGTACCGTGTGTGCCTTTGCTTCGACCCCACTTTTTGTGCTGCCATAGAAATATCGGTAAAGGGGCTTGTTGTTATCATCTCTGCCAATTTCTATACGGCATTCCCATCTTCCATCCTTCCTCTTCTTTACATAATAAGATCCTTCCAAAGAAACAATCCTTTCATATAAGAGGGGCGAAACAACCGCCCCTCTTGTTTTTACTTGTTAAGATTTGATTGCCTGGTACTTCCCTTGCATTTCTTCATACTTGCCGCAACTCATATTGCCTTCCGGACATTTGCCCTCAGCCACACAGCTAGGCCCAGCCTTTGCAAACAAGTTCGGTGCTACGGGGTAAACAAGCTCCAGCATCTTATCTGCCAGTTCTCTGACTTCCCACTGAGCGCGATTACAACATCGGAGTTCGAACAAATGCAACAGAGATCTCGCGTTCATGGTCACAATCATTCTTGTCGTCGCCGCATTCGGTAGAACGAATCTTGCATCTTCATTTGCAACCTTGTCAGCCGCAGACTTCTTCATACCGGCTTCGACATACTTTTTAGACAGCCTGTCCTGGAGGACTTCGTACACTCTGTTTTCCATTGTCATCGTTTCAGAGAATAGAACGTTCAGTTCCTCGTCGTCTTCTACAGCTGGCGGGGTAACGAAATCAAACCCATTCATGCTGACGTACCGCTGACTCTGCACTGAGTAAGAGGCGATACGGTGACGAGTCAGCTGCGCAAGCAGAGCGCGGGATACTCCCTCGATACCAAACATGAAAGACACGTGCTCGATAGGAGACTGGTGCCCCATGTTTGAAAGATGCTGAATGAACTTAGATACAGACTCATCCGTCAGGCCGTTCATCAGGGTCTCAATGCTGTCCGCGCTTGAGTAACACAGCTTGGCTGCAGCTGCGACAACCTTTTCCGGTTCCGGCGTATGTGTAATTAGAGTAACCTTCATTTACAAACCTCACTTATCCATTCCAACCATGATGTTTCCGTCCTTTGATGTGACGACGCTGGGCATTTTGCCGTCCCATTTTTCAATGTACTGGCTCTTAATAACGTTATCAGTCAAAGATTTTTCCAACATCTTGTTTGCTTTAGACTCAGCTTCAGCATTTTTGATCTTTACTTCTGCTTCAGCTTCTGCTTTAGCGATATTTTTCTTATTGAGAATCTCTTGTTCCTCTGCTTCAAGCTGTGCTTTCTGCTTTTTAGCGATAGCTTTGCTATAGCTATCCTCGAAGTCAGCACCGTTGATGACAATCCTGTTAACCACAACGACATCCTTGCTGTATTTTTCGTCCAGCGCCTCTTGCAGACGCTTCATAGTAAGCGGTTCAATCTTTGTTCTAGACGTTGCATCAGTGTCCTGCAGTTCCTTACTTGCAGACTTGACCGCAGAAGATACAATTCCAGCAGAAACCAGCATATCTTTATAGTCTGAGACATTAGCGTAGACCCAAAAGGACTTGTCCGGGTTAATTTGATAGGTCACTGTCACATCTTCGTAGTACACAGCAGTTCTATTTGTAGTCTCAGACCAAATCTTGCCCTCAAAAGTGATATCTTGCTGCTTGTTATTTACCACTTCAATCTTCTGGATGAACGGAACCTTCCAATTGACCCCATTCTGAACGGTCTCTTCTGAAATCTGGCCGAACGTACTACGTACACCGGTATACCCGGTGGGAACAATGGTGAGCGCTTGGGTAAACAATGCCAAAATAAAGCCGACCACAACAAGGGGAACGCAAAGTTTTGCAAATTTTGCTGTGACTTCGCGATCTCTATCAACATAGCTAACAAAGAACAGCACTCCGGCTCCAGTTAACACAAAAACTGCAGCAACAACACTCAAAAATACCATATAGCCCTCCTTATTTATCTACTTCATCTAGATGACTTGCCATCATATCTGCCATATGCAGCATAAATCCGAGCGGATACTTCTCCCACGCCTTATTAAGAGACCTATCCCCGCCTTTCACGGCGTTATCAAACTCACCCATATGCCATCTAATAGCAATCGCCTCTTCCGGCTTCAGCTTCATGTAGTTCTGGATAATAAAGTTGGTCTTCTCGCCGTGACCAATCGGGAATCTTTCGTTAATCACGTAGGTTGGAACCGTTTCCCATCTGCCAGTGTCCGGATTCTTTACATTCCGTGTGCTAGACTGGTAAAAATGAATCTTGCACAGGTCGTGCAGGAGCGCCGAGATAGCAACCATCTCGTTAACCTCTTCGTCTGGTGTTCCAGCGGGGAAGCAACGCTCCTTGTCTGCCTGATTATCAAGCAACTGAACTAGTCTATCGTACACGTTCAGGCTATGGATACATAGACCTCCATCGCAGGATAGGTGAAACCGAGTGCTGGCCGGTGCCGTGAAGAAATCAGACCGCTCCAGGTACGACAGGAGCCGATCGCTCCCGTCGCGGTGAATGTTATCTTTAAACACTTCAATAAATCTTTCTTTGTAGTCCATGCTCCTCCTTATTCTTTGTTGACGTCATTGCCCTCGAACATAGTCTTGCAGTTTCTTTTCATATTTTCTGCAAGCATGTTGACCATAAACTCCCAATTATCGCGAGCTTTCTTTTTCTCTAGCTCACGGACTCTCTGTTTGGCCGCACGCTTTCTCTTCTCTTTCTCCTTGGCTTTCTCCTTCTCAATCTTGAAGGCGTCTTTCTTTTTTAGGGCTTCTCTCAGCATATTGTTGTACAAATTCGTGCCGGACTTATCGCCAAACTTTTTAAACATCAGCCGGAGGATTCTTTTCATAAGGCAAATCGTCACACCGGTTTCAATTGAAAATGTATCGCCCTCGCGGCAGATAGCTTTCTCCTGTGTGCTATCAGTAAATGTGACGATAGTAACTTTGTCGTTCACAGCCGTTACATCCGCAACCTCTGGGTCAATGCCATGAGGAGTCTGATGCTTGGTTGCACCGCGCCAGTCTGCGACAAGGCACGCACAGCCATTATCAAGTGCGCAGGTAAGACCTTCTTTATCGTCATAGTTGATAAATTTCACCTCCTCGTTGGTTACGCCAGACACTGGTTCTACGAGTTCAAGATATGTATCGCCAAGAAAAGGAATGTTAATTTCGTAAGTATTGTTGCATTCATAGCCCATTTAATTACCTCTTTCTGTTGTATTGTATTTATGTTTGTGGTATCATGAAATTATACTTTCATGAAAGGAATGAGAATATGGCAAGAGCCAGAAAAACCCTGGAACAGCAGCTTATTGACATCGACGAGAAAATTGCTTTTTACGAAAACAAGATTGCAGAGCTTAAAATGAAGCGAGAAGCTCTTCTCGCTCCGTCTCCCGCCGAAATTATCGCCATGGCTAAGAGCAAAGGCATGACTATTACTGATATCATGGATGTGCTTGGCGTCAACCCTAACGAAACTGCTGAATAACCTTTAACGCGCGTCGCTTGTCGGCGCTTATTTTTTATTTAGCTTACGGATGATCTTATCAATCTCAATCGCACATCCTACGAAGTCAAGCGGGCCGAACCCCTTAGTCGTCATAGCCGCGCATCCAATTCTGATTCCGCTGGTTTCTGACGGGGATCTCTTGTCGCCCGGCACACAATTCTTGTTTACTGCAACGCCTTTCTTTTCCAAGGCGTCCTGAACCATCTTACCGGTAACATTAGGATGGGTGTTAGTCAGGTCAATCATGAACAGGTGGTTGTCTGTTCCGCCGGATACAATCTCGTAGCCCATCTTTTTGAACTGTTCGCACATAGTGTATGTATTCAGAATCACATTGGAGATATACTCCTCATACTCTTTTGTACAAGCTTCTTCTGCCGCTACTGCTTTGCCTGCGATAACGTGCATTAGAGGGCCGCCCTGGTTTCTAGGGAACACCGCACTGTTGATTTTCTTTGCCAGCTCTTCCGTGCGAGAGAAGATCATGCCGCCCCGCGTGGATCGAAGAGTTTTGTGCGTGGTAGTTGTAATTACATCCGCAAGACCGAACGGGGATACGTGCTCGCCGCCGACAATCAGCCCGGCGATATGTGCCATATCCACCATAAAGATGGGACGGTAATCAGGGTCAACAGACATTTCGATGTTAATGATTTTTCTAATCAATCCAAACTTAATTTCTCTTGAGTAAGAACTTGCACCAGCTAGGATTAGCTTAGGCTTGTAAGTTCTTATTTTTTTACTGAGATCGTAATAGTCAATAATCCCGTCTTCATCCAGCCCATAAAAAATCGGGTTGTAAAGCTTGCCGGAAATACTGGCTGGCGAAAAGTGTGACAGATGCCCACCACAATCCAGTGACATACTCAAGACCGTATCTCCTGGATTAAGTAGCGCATAGTAGACCGCTTCGTTTGCTTGAGTACCGGAATGTGGCTGAACATTTACGAAGTAGTCTGTATTAAAAGCTTCCTGCCATTTCTTTTGGCAGTAAAGCTCAAGCTCGTCTACCACTTCGCAGCCACCATAATACCGGTGGCCTGGATACCCTTCTGCGTATTTATTGGTAAGACAGGAGCCAACCGCTCTCATCACATCTTCTGAGCAGAAGTTCTCCGATGCAATTAGATTGATCTGGTTTTCTTGTCTCTGCTGTTCTTCTGCGATTAAATCAAATACTCTTTTCGTTACTACACACCTCCGTTTGTTATATGTATGTTGTTAATTAACCCAACGCACAATCGGGTCGCCTTGGAACCCTTTCTCCCAGACGAACCATGCGTATGCAACAGCGTTATTCTTTCGATCAAACACACCATTCTTGCCGCAGCATACACGCGATGAGAACACGTATATTATTTTAGGTGGATACTTTTGAAACAGTTGCTTACGAGCCTTTCCTTCCAAGAAGGTAAGCTTCAGAAACATTGCAACCTTGTGTCCATTACCCACACACTTCAAAGACTTCTCGACGAACTCCCGTGCATGCTTATAAGGGGGGTTGGTTATGATGTCGATATCATCTGCCTCTGTGAAGCTCTCGTTTAAAAAATCAACGGGAAGTTTGAAACCAAAACCTCTATACACTAGATCCGTGCTTAACACATCATACCCTCTCTCAAGCAAGACTTTTGATATGTGCCCTTCACCACAAGCTGGCTCCCAGACATTCTTAGAGAAAGTTTCGTGGTCGAGTAAAATCTCTACTGCTCTCGGTTCTGTGGCATAGTAGTCGTTGATTTCTGCATCGTCTTTTCTGTTGTTACCGGACAAAATAAACTGTTGCGTCCCAACCCAGTCTTTATTCTTTATTGCTCAACAGCTCCTTTGCGAGATCTACAAGCGGCCAAAGGTCTCGCTCGAAGTCTGGAATTCCACAGTAGTCAAACCAGATGTCGTCTATTTGTTCTGGAAACCCTGCGGATCTATAGATTAACAGCGCTTGTTGCTTGGACGCCCTTCCGCCAAGCTCGCTAACAATCAAATCACATACCTCTCTAACCCAAACACTGTATCGTCCTTCTCGATCTTGCACAGTCTTTTCATATTCCGCTTGGAATTCTTTGTTTCTCTGGGCGAGCTGCTCTCTGTTCCATTTAACAGACTTGTTTTCGTCAATCACGGTGTCAACGCCACATTGCTTGCGCACCGGCCTGTTATTCTTAATCCGATATATTTCTTCTCTGAGCCGACCCCATGTTGCTTTGTAAATCATAAGCCCTCCTTTTTGACCGCCGCCCGTATGGGCGGCGGTTCCGTAAATCATCTGTCTGTCTTATCGTAAGCTGTCTTTACGACGGTCCCGATACGAACACTTTTAACAACCTTGTAAGGCTGCCCGGTCATTTGATAACCGAGAAGGTCCCACGTCCAGGGGATGCACCACAGGTTGTTACCAGCCTTAATGATGGTCTGCATTTCTTTAGCTGACCGACCTTCTCCTTTTTCTACCACATCAAATTCTTCGTACTTGCCTGGTTCTGTGTTACACCTGTCATCATAGCCAAGCGCTAAGTAGCAGAGTTCTTCTTCGTCAAGAGGGATGCCGTGTAGCATCTTTTCAATGATTGTCATCAGGCTCACCACCTTCTTTGCTTGTGCTGCCGAACCCGCCAGCTCTTTCTTCAATACCATACAGCTCCACGTTTTTGTTATCGTATTCAGGAAGAGTGGAGTACGGGACAATGATTCCCTGCACAAAACCATCGTTAAAATGGAAGGTGACTGCTTCATGGTGGTCGTGGTTGAATAGCTTGACCATGATATGCCCTTCGCTTCTAGTGTCGGGGTTGTAGTAATCACTATCAATAACGCCGACCGTATTTGCGAGACTTACGCCGTACTTAAAACCGCTGCCACTTCTAGGAACGATCAGGAGCACAGCTGACTCCGGCATAACAATTCTCACGCCAGTAGGGATTGTAACCGAACCACCTGGCTGAATTGTCACATCGAACGGGATAAAGAAATCATACCCGGCAGAACCAGGCGTTGCCCTTGCTGGCAATCTGAATTCTTCATAGGAACCTTGGATTCTTCGATTGAACGCTGCGTCATCCTCGCAGAGGCTTTGCATCTCTGGGATTTTTGCGCAGTCTGTTCTGAAGGTCTCGAATGGAACCTTTTCAAAATAGCCTTTACATCCGATCAATTCGTACCTCTCTTTCTAGTTTGTAATCCATTTGACCCATACGCCATCTTGCTTCTTCCAAACAATCTGGTTACTGCTACCACGGAACTGCAGGGTGACATCTCGCTTATCAATCTCAAACCTTCCGTCTACCACCACATCACAGCTCCCAATCACATCTCTTCTCAAAAGGAGGCTCTCGTTTGCCTTCCTGTTGCAGATGTTCAGATTCGGGTTAAGGATTTCTTCCATGGTGTATCCCGTATAAATCCAAATTGTTTTTTCAGGGAACGCACCCTTCAACTCTCTTGCTAATTCCAAAACGTCTTGCAAATTTTCATATGCAAGTGGCTCTCCCCCAAGGATTGAAACCCTCTTTATATACGGTTTACTTGCAAGTATTAAGAGCTTATTTTTCACCTCAGTTGTAAACTCTTTGCCGCCATCGAACGCCCACGCCCCAGGGTTAAAGCACCCTGGGCAGCGGAACGAACATCCTTGCACAAAGACGGAGACGCCTGCGTGTTTGCCATTGCATATTTCAAACGGAACAATCTGCGCATATCTCATTACAGAATCACCCCGCTATGTTTTGTTCTCATAGAAACCTCTTGCTGTTTACCTTCATTAAACGCTGTCGTGTAATCGCCTGTGAGATACCCGGTCACTCTTCTCAATCTCTGGATCTTGTTGCCGCCGCACATAGGACAAACATCTGAGATTTCATCCGATAACCGCAGCCCATACAAGTATCGTTCGGGACATTCACCGCAAAATAGGGGATGTCCTTATCTATTGCGTAGTTAACAATGTCCTCTAGCGCCTCCAGGTTGTTTTTTACTGTTGAGTCTAACTCGATATATGTGATGCATCCAGCGCTTGAATACCCGGTCAACTGGGCTTCAAGGTCAATCTTTTCGTAAGGGGTCATTTCCTCCCATACGGGGATATGCATCGAGTTAGTAAAGAATTTTTTGTCTGACACGTTCGGAATTTCGCCGTATTTTTCTTTGAACTTCTTCATAGATGTGTAACAAAGATTTTCCGCCATAAATGGACTATGTTTTCACCCTAGGCACTCTAGGGGCCTGGTCTTTCGGGCTTGCACCCTACTCTACTCGCTTCTTACTTTCGATAGTCTCTACACATTTACAATAAACATTTTAGATTTTTATTCTTTTAAACCAAACGGGTGCTTTGCTCCATTCGGCTTTCCCTCTTTTTATCATGCCGTTAATATTAGAAATGCCATAGTGCCGTTCTGCTAAAGCCGCGCTGGCAAAACGCTTGACTTCTTCATCCGTCTCACGATCATAAGCCGCAACAATCTCATGTTCTCTCGGGCCCTCACCGTGAAATGTGAAGTATGTCTGTTTTCTTAGCTTGTCACCTTTGTCCCTACATTGCCGCGCGATTGTCGAGGCATGAATACCTGTTGCCCGCGCCGCCTCTTTAACCGACCCAAATTCTGCTATAAGTATATTTGTTGCAGAGTCATATTGATCAACAGGCATACTTTGGGAGTCTTCCCAACCCATGTCGTTTTTTGCTAGCCCGTCATCAAACGCTTGCTTTGTATTTTCTGAGATAGTTCCCCATCTTAGATTACTCATGTCGTTATTTTTCTTGTCATTGTCAATATGCATTACTATTGGCAAGCCACATGGATTAGGAATAAATGCGTTAGCCACAAGTCTATGTACTCGTTTACTAATGTTCTTACCGGGGTATTTTATTCCGCAATACCAATAGCCGTGGTTTGAATATTTTGCCTTAAGAAAATATTCCCCTAGACGTGGATTACCTTGTCTAGTTTCTACTCCATACACATTACCTCTTGGGTCTATGTAATCCAACGCTCCTTCAATCAGAGCCGCGTCTTCTGGTAGCTTGTTTATGTAATTTGTCAAACAACCACCTTTCTTTTTTTATGTAAAATGTTTATTGATTTAGCACGGCGTTCTTGGATTCGCCGTTTTAGCCAGGTTTTTCATTTCACCTTTCGATGAAAGCCCCCACGGATTCAGGGGTAAAATACACACCAAAGTTCAATTTATATTTTTCTTTAAACTTCGCGCATCTCTCCTTAAATAAAGCCTCGATATGTTTTGCTAAGGCCATACCTTGCGGTGTTGTGTGATTACACCCGATAAGAATTTGTAAAGCTTCCGCTAGGCCGATCTGGCCCACGGCCAAAGTTCCATGTTTTAGGGCAGATTGGATACCCTCTTCGGGGATATACCCCTCCATAATTCTGTTATCATACATAAACTTTGCAGACTCCGGTGGCTGAGAACAAACCAGCTCAAATCGCTCAAGCAGCATGTCTTTAGCTTCGTAGATTTTCTTATCAAGCAAACTCATAAACTCTCTCACGCAATCGTATAGCATTACGTCGTCGCAATTTGTTCTGTCAATGATCGCTAACGGGGTAAATCTATTGTCCTCCTCGACCTTCTTCACTGCCTCAATAGCAAGGGTTGGGAGAATAATTGTGACCGGGCAGATATTACCTCTGCCGTCTTTCAGTTGGCCAAGACCGTTGATATCAAACCCGTTTGCAGTACGGCATCCCCAATATGTTCATACAAGTTCGCTACGCTTGTACCGTCCTCCAAGGACCGCTATATGTTGCCATATAGTTCAGACTATGTCATACCCCTGTATTGCTCTATCCTTTACAGGGGCCTCATCTTTTCGCGTCGCTTGACGCTACTCTACTCACTTCTTTGCACCAGTGTTTCTCTTGTGCTATGTTTTCGATAGTCGTTTAGCTTTTAACCAGCCTCAAACAGGTATTTAGCACGTGGTTATCCTTATGCCGATTTTATAAGGACTTCCCATGTTTAGATGAGTTTTTCAAAACACATTGCTGCGTTAAGCCACAGTTTCTTTATGGTGCTAAAGTATGTACAAGGATTATCTTTGTCATACCCTTCGTTACCTGACCAGTCTACATTCGCGTAGTTCGGGTACAACCTTTGCGCGGTAGACTTCAGTGCTAATTGAAACAAGTCATAGTTTGGATCTCCAGGTTTTCTGTTAATACCTCGTTTACACTGAAAGATTCCGCAAGGAAAAATAGGAGTCTTGTGCAGCTTCCCCGTCCCGTTAATAGAGTTCTCTAGAAGTGCTTTAATTACCATCCTGCCCTCTGGGAGTGTACAAGTCCCATAATTCAATGAAGTGAAAGGTCAAATTTGTTATCATAAAAGTTTATTATCTTTTACCTCCGGAGCTTTCGCCCTTTTACCCACCATCATTTGGTGGCGGTTCAGCATACGTATTCATCTTCGGCTTCACCCGTTAAGATGCGGACACTCTTGGCGGTATTATATTCTCTATACGAGGGTCAACCGCTATGCGTTACGATACCATAGGATTTTTATTTCCTTTGGTTATCTCGGCGCTACCATATTTGTACGCTTCTGCGTACACTAAATCACAAAGACGCTTTTTTCTTTCCATATACACATGTGCGTCATCATACATATAATCTATTAGCTTTAACATGCTACTGTTTTTTCTATATGCTATCGACCACAGGTTATCTTTTTCTCTATAAAGGTTCACCTTTTCAACCTCGGCATTAGCGAATAGGAACTCGACCAAGTCTTCTAGAAATTGTTTGTTCCCTTTGCAAAAACGAACCGCTTTCGTGTGGGACTTTCTTCCATGTGCCGCTCTTGAGTAATACGACACAGAACCGTCCCCGTCCAGTACCCCTCTGATAAAATGTCTGTAGAACTGTTTCGGGATATTTTTGGGGAACGCAACAGAAAGAGATCTGTCCGGTGCGATACCATACTGCTTTAAATCAGTCACCATCTTACTCGACAGTATGCTTAACGAACAACAGCCCCGCCCATCTCCTGTCACTCTTTTGTTCGAATTAAGCTCTTCTTTTAGCTTCTCTAGTAAGTAGGCGTCTGATTTTTGGAGCGTCAGCGAGACTAGTGGTTGTCTGCCTTTTGTGCTATGAATACAGCCGTCTGTTATGATCAGCCCTAAAAAGTACGCTTTACATTCTGTGTTAATCGTCTCGAAATAATCCTCTATTAAATCAGGCGAAAACAAACGCACTTTTGAGTATCTCTTAACGCGGTATTCATTCAGCACCTTTATTACGGATGGTATACTAATATTGAACGTCTCCACAAGATGCTCAAGAGTCATTGGTCTGCTCTTGTAGTATCTAACCAGCGCTTCTTTCACTTCCTTTGTTATATGCTTTGGTATATCTCTCACCTTCTTTCTGCGACATACAGCGATGATATAAAATGATTTGTGATTTATTAGGCTCCGCCGATATTGCCCTTTATTGTTTCAGTATATTTCTATAAAGCCAGCCACTTATCTTAACTGGTTTCCACTTCTTGATTGCAGTGTGTTAAGGTTATGGTACATGCCCTCAGCCGCTTGCATGGTTTCACGTTCCGTCATTTTCAAAGCATACCGATATACCCTGTCGTTTTTCTTCCAGAACGGATCGTCAATACTCCTATCTTTGTCCGAGCCTTTCATAGAGAAGAGTTTCGAATTAGTATCGTCGCATAACCATTCAAGTCCATCCCTGTAGTGTTTCCAAAAACTCTTTCTTACATATGGAACCATTGTCCAGTCAATATGGCTCGCAGAGACACCACCATATTGCTGGAGGCTCTGCAGCTGGAAGATAACAGCAACCAACTGAAAGGCCGTCCCTACAGAACCAGCAGAACGAATGTCGGTTTGCCTTGTATCAAATCCATTTTCCAGCAATTTATCAAAAGGAATTGTGAGACAGTTGTGACTGCCCACCGCATAGCTTGACAAGTCATGGATATAAATCTCATTGTTCAAATGATTATTTCTCGCCATCTCTGACATGCAATAATCCAGCGCGTATTGCTTCATAACAACAGCGTTTGCCTCGCCCATACGCCCACCAAACGATCTCTCGTCAACATTTGCATTCTGGTTTTGCACGTTGCTCGCCATAAGCTTCTCAGATACGGCTTTAATTAGGTCACTGCCACGCTCTCTAGCTTTCGTCCGCTCATTTCTATATAAGATGTACGCTTTCGCCACATCTTTTCTGTCGGACTCCATAAGTTTGGCTTCAACAATGTCCTGAATTTCCTCGACAGACTTGCTTTGCTTCATTTCAGCAGTCACAGCAACCGCAATTTCCCTTGCAACAGCTGCACATTGCCCATTTTCTTCCCCATCGACGCTCACAAACGCCTTCTTCACCGCTTCTTCTATCTTTTTAGGGGAAAATTTCTCTAACCGACCGTCTCTTTTGATTACAAATAGCTCGATAATCAACCACAACCTTCCACAATTTCGCTTGCGACCCAATCTGCAGCCGATTCCAGGCTTTCCAGCGTCAAATTTTCGACCACATAGTCAAAATCGTAGTCGTCAAGCTCGTTTTCTGATTTATGTCTACGCCAAAACGCCGTTTCATCACCGCAATCCATTCTCTCAATACGCACAGTCACGGTTTTGAACGCCGTTTTCACTTTTTCTACTTCATTTTTGAACCGAGCGTCGGAAATCAGCACGATATCCCACCGATATCCGATAGAGTGCAGGGTGTCAATCATAAAGTTCACAAAAAAGTCCTCATTGTTTGCTCTGAATGCGTCCCCAGTTACCTGGAGAAGCTCTCTGCCGCAAGGATCCTTCTTACCGTCCCAGCTAAAGTAACTACGGAGAATGTATTTTAAAGAATCGGCATAATGAGTCGTGCAAACCTTCTTCTCGTACGCCTGCTCAAGCTCGTTTGTCAGCATTTTCGCAAACGTGTCCTTGCCAGAACCGGCTTTTCCTGAAATCAGGACGACCAAAGGGTCTTGACTCTTCATACTACTCCCTCCTCGGTCAAATTACTTAGCACTAACCACACTTCGTCGTCCGGAATGTCCTTATTGCTGACCATTGGAGATCTTTCAATCCAATCATACTGGCACTTCGCGTCCCAGCTCTTCTTCTGCGGACTGTACCGGTCAACTCTGTTCTGCATATACAGCAGGAGCTTATAGCAATTACCTTCACTCATGTAAACGTCTAGCGGAGAAGCGTGAAGGCGGTTCATATCGTAGGACAACCCCTCCACACCCTTAAAGAAATCCGCCACACACGTAATTAGTTTGAATTCTTCAATGTCGTACTTGTATTTCTTGATCATTCTTCCTCCATGAATGGGTCAACCGCAAAATCAATACGGTTTACAATTTTATCAAAGCATTTGTAACACAAAGTGCAGCTGAACCGCAGCCCGTCATAGATACTGCCATATCCAACCTCTCCGAGGTCAATATCGAAGTGGTTGACCAAGCCGGACTCGTTTAGTTTGCGGCCACACACGTTACATTTCTTATGTATATTATTCATTTTATAAAAACTCCTGTTGTAATAGTTGCTCCCACCAGCAAGGCGGGCTTCTGTTGTTCAAAAACTTTTCTGCGATTGCATCACTCCAATACTTTGTAGTCGTTCAAATACCAATACCCCTTCTTGTTTTTGTACAGACCCGCACCAAACAGGATATTGTATTGAGCGAAAGGCTTCTTATCAAAAATAGACTTACGAACCGTGAGTCTTGCCTCGTTACCAGTGCCGATAGACCGCACTGTCGTGGCAACACCCCACACTCCGCTAGGTCCGTTCAGGTCAAACGTCTCAAGAACAAGTAACTTTCTTCTATCTTGCGGATCATTGGTCGTGATATCTATGTACCCCATTAGTCCAAGCTGATCCATGATCCTGCTCCTCACATCAGCCTCTTCAATACCAAGACTTAGAACATTGCGCTCACATTCCTCCAACAAGCCGGGCATATCTGTGATTGTATAAGACTTTAGCTCATTGCTTTTCACGCCAACGTCTGTAGCGTGTCGCTTTACGATTTTACACATCGGCCCTTCTTTAAGCTTTGTCTTCTTAATAGATTTGGCCACGCCATCATTAAAGAACTTGAAGATGTCGTACATTCTTTGCAACTCACGGGTGTTGCCATACTCAGAAAAAAAGCCTATCCGAATTAGATTTAGCAGTTGCCGCTCATTGCATGACGTCTCTGACCGAATTCTAAGAAGTGTTTCCATAAATGACTCCGGTTTCTTCTGGTGATACATGGCATAGAGTTGCTGCGGCACAACTTTGTTAAGATACTTTACAGAGCTGATGCCTTTAGACACAATCTTTCTATCCGGGTCAAACATGTACTGGTCAGATGATGCACCAAACACCGGAGGTGTAATCTTCAGCCCGTATATCTGTGCAAGCTTAGTGCCATTTCTAATATCCTCATCTTTCGCAGGGTTGTTCAGATAACTTGTCACGAATTCATACGGATGATAGCAACGCAACCACGCGCACAAAAAGCCGACCAGACAATAGCTGATAGAGTGATTGTAGTTAAACATATATCTTGAGCTGTCCTTGATAACCTGGATGAACTCTTTTGCTTCCTCCTCGGCGATGACCCTTGGTTTATCTGACTTCTGACAATAGCCCTCTAAGATTTTAGGAAGAGCGGCCTCCAGTTCGTCTTCATGCTTTCTTGCAATGTGACAACGTACTGTATCGGCCTCACCACCAGATAGCCCACAAACCTCCTGCAAGAACTTGATAATGTCTTCCTGATACACTAGTCTGCCATACTGATCTTTTAGCAGTTCGTCAATCAGTGGGGACGGATTCTTATGTGGGATTCTAGCGATCAATTCTTCTCTGTATGATGCACCACCAGGTCGAATGCACGCTGTCACCAACGACATATCAAAGATTGACTTTGTGTTAAAGTCCTTCAGCATCTTACCTGCAAAGGGAGACTCCATCTGGAAGATACCAATGTTGGAAACCATCATATCTTCCCAAACTCTCTGGTCGTCCCAATCTATTTCGTGTGACTTTGGGTATGGAATGTTCGCCAGTTTGCAAGCATCACGAATAATTTGTAGTGTGTTTAGAACAAGCATGTCATACTTAACGAGAGATACTTCGTGGATTTCTTCCATGTCAATCTGGAGCACAATACCACTATCCTTGTGATGAAAAACGCCATAGTTATCATCTAGTGTAACCGGGCTAATTACGATGCCAGCCGGGTGTACAGATTGTGACACTCTTGTATTCAGGAACCCGTCAAAATAATAGAACATTTCCTTGTATTTCCCTCTGCACGTCTCTGCGTCCTTTCCGTAATCTGCTTTTATCTTTGCCGCTAGACTCACTGGATATGGGTTTTCGTTTTTGTCCGCTTCCGGATGTTGCTCTGTCCATTTATGTCTGAACCCACGCACAATCTCTTCGATAGTCGCCAAGCCTTTTAATGTGCCGCATGATGGAACGAACGCAGTCTTCCGTTGCCCGAATCGTTCAATAATGTAATTGAAGATCTTAGGCCGGTCATCTTCAATAACGTCTGTGTCGATATCACCCACTTCAATTCGGTCCTCATTGCAAAAGCGGCTGAATACCGTGTGCCATGTTTCCGGGTTAACGTCTGTAATATCTGTCACATAAGCAACTCTTGACCCAGCTACACTGCCACGCCCAGGACCTGTTACAATCCCATTCTCATGGCACCATGTAAGGATCTCGCTCATGGATTGCATGAACCCGCACATCCCAAGTTTTGTGAATACTCTAAGTTCTTCTTTAATTGCGTCTCGGAACGCTTGCTCTTGCTCTCTTGGGATGATTCCGGCCTCTAACTTTGCTTCTAGCTTTTCGTTAATATTCTGGATAAATTTTTCTCTATCCTCTTCTGCAGACCCATAAAGGATTGGGTATTTCAAAGAAGTGTCTAATTCAAACTCCTCAACCTGATTTGCCATCAAGACTGTATTGTCTATCGCGGCTTGCCACACTTCTTCTGGGATAGAGTCCTGCTTTCTAAATGCTTCTTCCAATTCCTCGCGCGACTTATACGTTAGATCAAAATCATCTTCCGTGTCATAATGTTTGTTCTTTGCATAAGCAAGTAACGATCGGCATTCAGCGTAGTATTGGTCGATGCTGTGTGTGTCTGTTGCCGCAATCAAAGGAATGCCATACCTCTGAGACAACGCTGCCAGATGTCTGTTGTAGACAACCTGATCTTCACAGTCGTGCGGTTGAATCTCGAGGTAGTCATACTTCTTTACGAGCTTCTCGTAGTACGGGTGGCTTACATCCAGCTTGTTCAGCGGCGAAGCTAAACAAGCGGACATCTTGATAATGTTCGGAGAGATATTCAAGAACTCATCAAATGAAAGCCGCCCAACATAGTATTTGTGATCCTCGTCGGTTGACATACTGAGCAACTTATTGAGTTCCAAAAAACCTTGCCGGTTCTTCGCTATCAGAATTGTGTGGTAGTTATCTCTTACTTTCTCCTGCAGAGAGTCCGTTAAATAAATCTCCACACCATGCAGGTACTTGATACCTGCTGCATCGCAAGCCATCTTCTTGGCAACCCATCCACGGGTATTGCCGTGCTCAGTAAAACAAATAGCTTTTTGTCCGAGCTGCTTTGCCTTCTCTACGTAAAGGTTAAAATCTGTCGTCGAGTCCAACAGCGAATAGTCACTGTGAACATGGTACGCAACATAGTTGTCCAACCATCAGCCTCCTCCCTGTATCATGCCATACACTTCCGACTCAGCATCCAATGGAGCACATGGAACGCGGGTAGTGTAAATCTTGTCATCCCATTTATATCTGCGGTCGTACTCTTCATAGTTCGTGAAGAACCTCCGGCACGCCTCGTCGTAGTACAACCCAAGTTCAAAGCCAGCTCTCCCTCGCATACGATCCTTTGTTACGGACACAACACAGGAATACTGCGAGAACTTTGACGTTCCTTGCTCTTTCTCGTCCTGCCGTACTCTCCGTAGAGACAATGTACGGTGCGCGAGATTTGGGAGGTTCGACGTGCCGCCGATGTCATACAACGCGACCGCCCCCGGCGTTGTCCCGCTGGGAATCTTTCTCGGATGTGCAACCAGAATCACACACACATTGAATTTTGACGCGAACTGAATCAGCCAGTTGACCAGCTCGGTCTGCTTGTCATACTTGTTCTCGTCAGAAGAATGCAAGTCTATGGTCATTAGGTTGTCCAACAGGAACAACTTGCTGCCATACTTTCTGGCTGACGCTTCCATAGATTCTTGGATCGACTCGATGTCGTTCGGCCACTCGTTCTTATACACGAACCACTGGCCTCTGTAACACTCATTGATTTTCTCTTTCGCTTCTCTCGAAGCAACCCAATAGATTGCGCCGTTCTTGCCGGTATGTTCTTCGACGTTTCTCGGCCCGGCAAGTAAGTAGTTCATCCACGCCTTACTCATGAAGTCCGGCAACTCTCTTGAAAAGATCCAAGCACCTCTGTTTTGCTCAAGCGCATTACAGATAAGCTGGTACAAGAAGCTGGTCTTACCGGAACCCGGCGTGCCAGTCACGAGCGTTAACGTCCCGAAGAACAGCTTGAATAATTCTCTATCAAGACTTTCAATGCCAAAGTAAATCCCATCCAAGTCACTAATGTTAACATCCTCGACGTCGCTAAGATCCATTACACTGTCAATCGGAGATTCTTTCGCGCTAAGGATTGCGTTCATCACTGCCTCTTTCCCCTGGTAATAAAGCAGCTCGTTCAAATCTTTAATATGCTTGCCAGTCGCTTCATCTACCGGAGGGATATCTACGACCTTTGTTCTCCAAGAACCAAGTCTAGGGCATACATCTTTCGCCATTTGATAGCCCGCCTTATCATTGTCAGAGCAGATGATAATCTCGGAAAACTGGTCTAGCCAATCCATATTCTCTTCAATCCAGTGGTGATTCTGAGAGCCTAAAGGAACGCTCACCGCATTCGTGTAGCCGGACTCAATAGCAGCCATCGCATCGCAATTACCCGTAACAAAAATCGTCCCGTACTGCCTTACTAAGATCATTCCGCTTGGCACTGTCACACAATAAACGGTACCAACGTAGTGTTCTGTTTCATATGTAATGTCGTTTAGGTCTGCTTTTTTCTTACCTGTAATCGATACTCGATAGATCCCATCCAGCGTAGATAGCCGGTACCTAACAGAGCATTGCTGCCCGCTTGTGTGAGCAATCGTCTGTATTACATTAGCGTTGCTCAACTTACAGGCATAACCCGCAGTCCACTTCTGAAACCGCCGAAGAATTATGAGCTTTTGTACCTCAGACGTGGTGCTAACCCACGAATAAGAGATTGGTTCTATATGAACGTGTGGCGGAATCCTGAACAATATTCTGGAACCATAGTCAGAGAGTGGTATCTCGGTGTGATCAACAGACAATTTCTTGAGAAGCCGTCGCAGTCTGCGCCGTTTTCTTTTCTCTGTTGTCAAGAACCTGTACTCGCTATTGTTTTTGTCGTAACTGCAATTCTCCGATATGGCAATTGATAACTCAATCTCGTCTCTAGAGAGAGAAAACCCATTACCTGAATGACTTGTTGTGATTGGAGCCGATTTATACCAGCCATCCGTCAGCTTTCCCGGCTTCGTCTTTTCCAAAAAACCGAGAGCGTTATAAGTTACAACATTGTGGCCTCCAGTTACACACGACACATAGTTGTCTGTAGCAATAAAGGAGAGAAAACCTTCGTAGTGCTCGTTAATAATTGCGGTTGGTCTTACAAATTTGCCGTGCAGCTTCGACCAAGTACCAGCAAAGAGGTCGTCCGCCCACACCGAATACACGTCCTGCCCGTGATACTCATCAAACCGAACCCACCCGTCAGGCGTTAGAATTTCTGCGTCGCCAGGAAAGCATTCGCCTTCAGTTATCAATAACGGCTGACTTATGTTTACCCTGTTCATATTGAAAAGGAGCGGACGAGTGTCCGCTCCTTTCTGACACCAGTTCTTAACCTCACCTTTTGACTTGTCGATTTTTCTAGCCGGTCGGTACTTCACCATCGTCAACACGTCGTTCGTATCGTAGTAGTTGAACACGGCGTTACCATGTTCGTCTTCCCGTACATCACAATGATCTAGTGTTTTCTCACTAATCTTTCTCGTAGCCATATACTGGTTTACGATTGACCGGTCTCTTAACGGGGTCTGCTGGGGATACCGATAACCCCTGTGAGTCTTGATGCCTTTCTCGCCAAAGCTATAAGCCATCCCAGCTTCTTCAAAAGTTTTCTCCGCTGCTTCAAGATATGTATTACCAGACATCACATAGGCGTCAATGATATCAATGTTGCAGCCGCACCCAAAGCAGTGGAAGCTATAGGCTTTCGGGTTGTAAATAAAGCTCGGAGTGTCTTCCTGATGTACCGGGCACAATGATTTCAAGTTAGACGGATCAAACAATTTAAGGTTAAGCGTTTCAGCAATCAAGAATGGAGTCCTATCTCCGATTTTCTCTTTCGCCTTCTGTAATTTCTCCTTTTCAATCAGCACTTAGTTCTCACCATCTATCACACTCCTTTACTCCATTGTTGTATCCGCACTCTCTACATTCATCCTCGCTCCGCAATTTGGGCAATATCTTGCGAATGTATACGGCTTGGGGCTTTCTAAAAACCTCTCTAAAGCTTTTTGCTTTTCTGCTTCTAAATCCCATTCATACGTATACTCTTCTCCGTCCGGCGCATATAGTCTGTGCGACCATACTACTGCATTATTTGGATGCCTTTCCCCGCACCCAGAACACACTGCCGTGATGGATACAGAAAGTTCTCTTTCCTCAGACATTGTATCCATATAAAAAGCTCTTGGCACCAACTTCCACTGCTGCCATCTATAGCAGAAACACGCAGGAAGAACATCCGCCGCCGGAGCATTTTCTATAGCACTAATCACATCTGCAGGATCAAAATTCCCTTCCGGATATTTCATCGGCGGCCCATATACACCGCCTCCATCTTCCCACCATGTCGGCAGATCTTTTATGTATGCTAAAAGCGATTCTCTCTCAATATATTCAGGCACTCTTATATCTCCTATTGTTCTTGGCTCTAAACGGACAGCTCTCAGCGGTATCACAAATGTATGTGCATCTGAAGAACTCAGGGTCTGGTTCGAACTCTCTTTCATTTTTAATCTCTTCAATCCGATCCAGCACCCACTGTTTTACTTGCTCAAGCCGCTCTTCATCAAACGCTTCCGTGATAAACCGCCCGTGTCGGTAACAGTTAAAGTCCAATGTAGCAGGCCACTCTCCATACTCTTCTTTGATAGGGATTGAGTAAATATAAGGCTGTCTGTAATACCTATCTAGCTCCTTGTCATATTCCGTCTGGAACTTCCTATTGCTTCTGAATCTCAATCCATGTGACTTGTGATCTGTTATATGGAAGCCGTTCTCTTCAGCCACTACGTCTATAAATCCGACAAATTCGTACGGACCAATCTTAAAACGAATCTCTTTTTCAGTAGCGACGATATTCTCAATGGCGTACGGGAAGTCAATACCCTCCAAATATGAAAGAGCATTATTGAAGAAATTATCTTCAACCTTTTTGCTGGGCGCTTTCCCTACAACCTGCTCGTCATAGTGATCCAAGAAATACGGTACAAGTTCTTCCTTTGCCAAAGCTCGTGACAAGTATTGCTCCAAGATATGGTGCATAAACGTACCGTACGTGGAAAAGAAGTGCGGCTCCGGCTTGATCCTTACCGCCGTGTGTTCAACAACCTTCTGGTAAGTCTCATCGTCGAACCTCTCCTTCATCCACTCCATGACCTTTCTATAGATCTGGTCGAGGTTTTTGTTGTATGCTATATATCGAACGAACCAGCCATACTTGCAGTCATCAAACGAGGACAGTCTAGAATAACTCCATAGCATAGCTGAAATTGCTCTTTCATATTCCGGGTCAGAGACGATCTCAAAAGGGATCGTCATCTGTTACGGTAGGCTGACTTGCCGGAATCGCGCCACTTTCAGAGTTACCTCTGGAGTTATCAGCGGACTCAAAGGAGAACACAGCAAAATTGTAGTACCGCTTGTTCGTTTCCTTGTTGTAGCTGTTGGTTGCGTCCATGTCGCCGATACGAATTCTGTCTCTCGGTTTCAGTTCCTTCGCGTTAGCGTGCGCCGCGCCAACAAAGTTTACAAAGTCGCTAAACTTTGTCTCGTACTCGCCAGTGTTTTTATTCTTCTGGCTAACAGACAGGTTTACCTTCGTGTAGTTACCCTTGTCTTCGACAGACCAAATTGTTGCATATGCACCAGTATGAAAACCCATGTATTATTCCTCCGTATGTAGTTTATTTAAATCTCTCAGCAGAGCAGTCGCTCTTGCTTTCTTTGTAATCTGTTTGTAGTCTCCGGTGGGAACCAGCTTGCCCTTTTCATCACGCTTATCCACGTGCTTCGTGACCAGCTCTCTAATCTTTTCTCTCTTACTAGGATCTTTCGCCACAATATCATTGGCGACCGCGTCGATTTCTTCGATAATAGAAGCGAGTTCGTTCTTGGATTTCTCTTCTTTCTGCTTCGAGCGGATGAAGTCCGGGTCGTCGGTCGTAGTAGCACACTGGAAGTATTTCAGCAGGAAGTATCTGTTGCTATAGGTAAGAGCCGAGCCAAACGCTTGACTGCTATCTGCCTGATTGCCGGTCATTGTCCAAGGGACAACGATCTTTTCTTCCGGATTGTCGTTGTTGACCCAGGTATAAACCATGTCAGCAGAGACCAGAAATTCATTCACTTTTTCTGTCTTGCCGCCCTTCGTTTTCTCGTAGCTAAAAGGCCGCACATCAGCTGTACCGTGGACAATCCCAGGAACCAGCGTCAGGCCGTACTCCGCGACAGCACTGTTAATTTTAGGCAACAGCTCTACGTCAGAAGTATAGCTATACCCATATCCCTTCTTATCTTTCTTGACAACATCTACAGCTTTCTGTACTGCCGCAAGCTTCTGATAGATGTTCAACGTTGCATGATTTTCTTTTTCCATATTTCACCTCATCTCATTTTTTCGCGCTAGCTGTGTTGTAAAATAACCTTATATTTTTTAACCGCTCAGCGTGATTATATTATATAGCTTTATTTTTCAAATGTCTACCCCTTTTCGCGAAACTCGTCTGACGAGTTTCGCGGAGGAGCAGCCAGTTAAAATCACAGTCCTTGAATCCTTTTTGACTCTTTCCACACATCCAGCAGTTCCTCTTCGGAGAGAAGGGCGATAGCCGAGGAAGACAGGACGTTCCCAATAGCTACGCTCTTAATGTCCTCCTCTTTCAGAGAGCCGAGATATTTCAGCAGCCTCGCCTTCGACATCCTCTGCGGGTTCTCGCACAGGACAAGGCTGTCCGCCAGCAGGTTGTATTTCTCTGCCGGGAGGAGCACGTGTGTGGGTTGAGTCAGATTCTTAATTCTGGTTGTGAGTGGCAGCGCTATGACGTTCGGGCTTCTATCATTCCCGACATCATTTTGGAAGATGACTCCTGGTCTAATTCCCTTCTGTTCACTGCCTACCCCGCTAAAACTCATTAGGTATATGTCGCCTAGTCGTGGATTATCGTATTCCATAAAACCTCCTTCTACCCGACAGTTAGACTTCACTAACACACGGGTAGAAAAGGAGGCGTTCAATTATTACTTTTCTTCCGTGTTCTTAGGCGAAGCGTCAGGCTTTTCCTTAAATCTATCTGTTACTTGTCTCCATGTGCAGGCAACCCACGCCTGCCAGTCAGGGCACTGACGGGTACATTTCCAGTCTCTATCGCACAATCTACAAGGACTAGTATCCAAAATATTCTCCGGCATTATTCCACTACCTCCAGCCTTTTCAGTCCAAGAGTTTTAATAACAACGTACACTGCAGACGGCGTCACCTTGATCTTTCTTGCAATATCGCTGGCACTCATTCCATCCAGATACAAAGACGCTACCTCGTCGATATCAATCTTAATACGGCCATCTCTCACTTTATTCTTTCGCTTTCTATGTACCTGCTCATTCGGGCGATTCTGCGCTACCCACTGGCCGTAACTCAATCCAGCTTCCTTGGCCGCAGCCGCCACTTCATTAACCGTCATTCGATTACAGTTCGTAATAGTTATTTCCTCCTTATTTCGTTATGTAATTATTTAAAAATCCTTCTTCCGAAAGAATCGGGATCCCCATGCTAATAGCTTTCTTGACCTTCGAGCTTCCGCTCTGCGGGTCATTGCAAACCAAACAAGTCGTGTCTTTCGTCACGCTTGACGACACGTTCCAGCCAGCATCCTTCACGACTTTCTCAAACTCTCTTCTTGACTTGAACGCCTCCAGCTTACCTGTCACGCAGACTGTCATCCCCGTGCTTTTCTTACTTTCTCTAATAGTGATAGCTAAATAGTAATTCAGCACCGCAATCTCTGCAGAATGTTTTTTGATATAGGCGTTGATTCCTTCACTGGTCTTCACACCAATTCCACTAAGACCGCTCCAATCCGTCTCAGCATTCGCCATATCACATAGCGCCTCGATAAACGAACGTTCACCCGTTGCTTTAAAGATCGCCCCAGCCACAACCGGCGCAGCGGATTTTCCGACTCCCGGAATCCCTATTGCGACGATGAAATTTTCTGCCGCGCAAATCTTGCTTTTTTCTATCGCGTTCATCAGCTTATCCACGCTGGCGTCGCCAAACCCATCGAGCTGCTTCATGTCATCACGATATCTATCAAGCCGGTAGACATCAGCAAGATTCTTCAGCCACCCGTTATTAACGAAAAGCTTGATACGCTCCGTAGACAGACCATCAATATTCATCCCCTGCCTGGACACGAAGTTTGAAATTCGATCCATCAAAACCGCTGGACAGTTATCGTTAGTACATTCAAGACGCTGGGCTTCGCTGCTTGACACAACCTCTGCAGCTTCCCCACAAACCGGACACCGATCTGGCATTAAGTATGTATCACTCTGGGTGAGATTACGGACGACCATAGGGATAATTTGGTTGGCCTTAATGACTTCAATCTCGTCGCCAATTCCCAGCTTCAGTTTTCTAATCTGACTTACATTAGAGAGGCTCGCTCTACCCACGGTCGTGCCGTCAATTTCTACTGGGTCAAACACAGCCACCGGATTGATTGTGCCGGTTCTCGTGGTGTTCCACTCAATGCTTCTAAGCGTTGTTAAATTTCTCTCCTGATAGAACTTAAAGGCGAAGCTATGGTTGGGATGATGAGAAGTCTCACCTAATGACCGGCCATATTTCTGATCACAGAACGTTCCGACCACTCCGTCGATTGGGTATGACGTACATTTCATGTCTTCCATGGTGCGGTTCATAAATTCCTTAACATTAGTATCACTCTTATCGAGAGAAGGTACGGGCATAATCTGAGCGGTTGTAAACCCCAGGTCACTCAGCATCTGCATGGCGTCTCGAAAGTCTTCATTTTGAAATTCAGGTGTGGAATTTCGCCACGCTATGAAAGTAACTTTTCGTTTACGAAGAACGGCGTTATCTAACTGCCTGACGGTTCCGCTCACAAGGTTACGTGGGTTCTTATAGTCAGTGTTTTCGGCCTTTTTGATTTTTTCAAATTCCTTATAAGTAATTACTGCTTCTCCGTCCACATACAACTTACCCTGGTACGGAATAGTTAAAGGGATATTATAAAACTCTCTTGCGTTATGAGTAATATCCTCACCAACAGTGCCGTCTCCTCGTGTCTCGGCGCGTTTAAGGACGA
>ERZ808259.53-NODE-53-length-91979-cov-9.734280_pt1 | contig 91979 bp, 71 predicted proteins | sample MGYA00521279_ERZ808259 | MGnify/ENA primary metagenome ERZ808259 (study PRJEB31516, sample SAMN03275586) | gut metagenome | biome: mammalia-associated habitat; material: feces | host: Papio cynocephalus | place: Kenya | collected 2012-07-27 ...
CCAAGGAACTACATGAGAACAACCCTTTACCAATAGAACCACCATTGTAATAGGCACCCAAAACAAGTTTCTGTACTCCATCCTCAAATCTAACACTTCTAAGTGACGTACAATTATAGAACGGTAAATTAGAATCGTAGGTATTTCTTCCAACCTGCACAACAGAACCTGGAATACTAATCGATTCCAAAGCCTTACAATTAGCAAACGTAGCATCAGAAATAGTCTCAAGTCCTTCGTTTAAGATAACAGAAGACAAAGCAGAACACCCACTAAATATATTCTTTGGAAGTTCACGACAACCACTACCAATTGTAATCTTTTCCAATTTAGTATTTTCTGCAAAACAAGACTCACCAATCGTAGTTACATTGTTTGGTATGTTGATAGAAGAAATACCGCTTTTGTAAAAAGCAAATTTTCCAATAGAAGAAAGCGTATTTGGAACTGTAAAACTTAATCCAGAATTTACAGTACTTCCTATTGACTGAAAAGCATAATCTCCAATAGTTACCAATGAGTTACCTAACTTTAAACTTGCAAGGTTACTACATCCGCTAAAAGCATATTTCCCTATAGTTTTGACATTATTACCTAATACAGCAGTCGTCAAGTCTATATTATTTTGAAAAGCATAATCTTCAATATCCTCTATTGAGTTAGATAATGTAAGTCCAGTAAGTTTACAGCCATCAAAAGAATATGCAGGTATTTTGCTTAATTGTCCTAAAATCGAGACTTTATTAAGAACGCTACAACTTCTAAACAAGCAAGCTGGTATTTCTGTTACAGTAGAAGAAATAGTTACCTTTGCCAACTTGGGTTGGTTATAGAATGCGGAGTAACCATAAAATTGCGGATATTTGTCAAAAGTATTATAAGTATCGTCATTTTGATAAGAAATATTACGACCAATATAAACTTCTTCCAAGGAACTACATGAGAACAACCCTTTACCAATAGAACCACCATTGTAATAGGCGCCCAAAACAAGTTTCTGTGCTCCATCCTCAAATCTAATACTTTTAAGTGAAGTACAATTATAGAATGGTAAATTAGAATCATAAGTATTTCGTCCAACCTGCACAACAGTAGCAGGAATACTAATTGATTCCAAAGCCTTACAATTGGCGAAAGCTTTATCACCTATCTTCGTCACAGAATAAGTTACACCTTCTGAAGTCACACTCTCAGGAATAACAATATTAGCAGGAAGCGAAGCATAGTTGTCACTCCCCGTTGTTTGATAAGTCACCGTGGCTGTACGATTGGACGTATCCAAACCATAGTACAACCCATCAATCAATGTACTTGCTTGCAGCAAAACACATTGCACGACAAAGCCTATCAACAAGGCTAATCGCATGAATAAGGAATTACTTTTGTTCATAGTTTTATATTTTAATTTTTATTACTTCCTTTTCTGTCCGAATCGTTGAATAGAAATACCCTAACAAATCACGAATTGGTTTACAGCCATAATAATATAGTCCAAAATAGACTATAATATGCAATAACAAGAGTCCAACCACTACACACCAATAAATACGAATTTGATATTGCAAAAAGAAAAAGAGTAATATATCTACCCATCCCAACATAACCAAAGAAATAAAGAATAGCGTAATCTTTTGAGTAGAAAAGAAGCCATACAAATAATTTCCAGATTTAGAACATACGTCTTCACTAACCATAACTTTTGAATACACAAAAGGAGCGTTTGTATTATGAAAGCCGAAATATCTCCGCTCATTCAACTTTACAATTCTCATAAAACTCTTCATCCACTCATAATGTCCCTTGACAGCACCAAGCCAGCATAATGAGCAGACAAATCCCAATACAGAAATCAAAATCAAGAATACATCCTTTGAGTCGAACATACCTTTGACTTCATCTCCATAGATACTATAAAAAGCTATAAACAAGGCACCTGTTATAATGGCATACATATTCATCCATGTTCCATATCTTTGCACATGGGATTGATATGCATTAACCGACAGCTCATAGGCTAACCTCAAATCTTCTTTAGACACATGTTCTACCATAGAAATTCATTCTATTATATATTTCTGCCGACAAAGGTAAGAAGAATATTTGAAACTATCAAGTTCATAATGGTTCATAAGGCAAAAAAAGTTGCCTTTCATAGGCTCGACTTCTCTTTCCGAAACAGCCATTTCGGAAATCAAGCAACAAGAGAACGCTCAACAAGTCATAAAAAGTACAAACTATCTAATTGATAATCAAAGGTTTTTCAACAACTTTGCTTTCGAAGCCTCTGTTTCCGAAATGACCGTTTCGCAAAAACGCCCACTTCACAATCGCAACCGGACGCAGACAACTTAGAACAAAATATACTGCTATTCTACATCTTCACCATTTAAACCTTCCCTCGTATTTAGCAAAATTAAGACTTGCGATTTGCATATATCCCAACAAAAGCGTATCTTTACAGAAGAAAAGCTGCACTCGACAATTTGAAAGCAAGCTTTCATTGCGCTCGGTTGCATTATCTTTGCAGAAAAATGTACATACAAAGGAAATAGCACATTCAAAGGAGAAGCAATCATGATAGACATCAATAACAGAAAATTACCAGTAGGCATCCAGTCGTTCAAAACCATCAGAAAAGAAAACTATCTCTATGTGGATAAGACCGACATCGTTTGGTATTTGGTAAACCGTGGCAATGTGTTCAATTACTTGAGCCGCCCTCGTCGCTTCGGCAAGTCTATACTTGTCGATACGTTAGAGATGCATCTCTCGGGAAGGAAGGAACTTTTCGAAGGACTGAAAATCATGCAGTTGGAGAAGGAATGGAAGCAACATCCCGTCATTCGCCTTGACCTGAGCCGTGGTGGGGCTTGCGCCGAGACATTGCGTTCCTATCTGGATTTACGGTTTAAGGAATATGAACAAAAATATTCCATTTCTCTCCCACCAACAGCCCAACTTGCCGACCGTTTCAATGCTATCATCACGACTGCATACAAACAGACTGGGCTAAAGGTTGCCATCCTCATTGACGAATACGACTCGCCGCTCCAGCACTCTTGGAAAACTCCTGAGCATGAGAAATGCACGGAAGTATATCGCGAGGTATTTGCCATTTTGAAAGCTGATGACGAGTACGAACGAATCGTATTCATCACGGGTATCACCAAGTTTACGCAAATCTCCCTCTTCTCCGTATTGAACAATCTCACCAACATCAGCTTCTTTCCAGAATACGCAGCCATCTGTGGTATTACAGAGGAAGAAATACAAGAGAACTTCAAGCCTGAGTTGGAAAAGATGAGCATCCGCAACAAATGGACTGCACAAGAAACGCATGACCACCTGAAAGAGTATTATGATGGCTATCACTTCAGAGAGGACAACATGGTTGATATTTACAATCCATACAGTCTTATCAATGCCTTGGAGCTGTCCAAGATTAGAAACTACTGGGCAGCATCAGGTGCGACATCTCTCCTTCCAAAGTTTGTTGACAACATGGAACTTCGCATAGGTAATTTCGAGAAATGTTTCATGATGAAGAACACACTCGAATTATCTGACGTAACAGGCGGAGGCGCAGAATTGTTTCTATATCAGTTAGGTTATCTTACCATCAAAGAAAGTGATGAGTTTGGATATACGCTCGGTTTCCCTAATGAAGAAGTGAAACAAGCTCTTTACAATATGGTACTCCCAGCATTGACACTACGAAAGGAAAGTGATATTCAGTCAACCCAATCACTTCTCAATAGGCAATTGGGGTTAGGAATAGAACTCGATGAAAAAGGAAAAGGACTCTTAGACTGGAAGAGAATGGAATAAATACAAAATACATAAAAGGTGACAGCTAGACAAAGCTCTCTAGTTGCCACCTTTTTTATAAATACTTCTTAAATTAAACTTTCAACATGATTATAAGGCTAAAAAGTTCTCTGCTCCTTTATATATTTCTCCAAGCTCCCCATAATATTTTCCTTAGTTCCCCATATTAATTCACAACACTCCCTTAAGAAATCTATATTCAACAGTGCTGAACATAGATTTCTTAGGCAAAAGCAAAGAAATACTACCCATTGCGACAACTTCTGCTTCCAAGTTTAGCCATTTTTTCATCCATATTTGGCAAATGAACCAATGTGAACTTGCATAATTCCAATATTCTTGCTACCTTTGCACTGGCTTAGTTGCGCATAACTACAAAAGCGTTGTGCATATAACGACATCTCCAGTATAAACAACAACCATTCAATGGCTAAAATCAACAATAGTAAATGATAAAATTCAAAAGCATAACCCTATCCTTATGCACCCTATTAACGATAGGTGCTTGTTCCTCAGAAGGTGGCAGCGACACTCCGACACCTTCTCCAACACCATCACCCTCTGAAAAAATGGGTATCCTGATTAGCACCACAATGAACAGCCGTGCCACCGACGATGCCTTCGAAGAGGGAGACAACATCGGCTTGTTTGTTGTCAATCATAACACCGATGGTTCAGAGACAACTCTGAAGACCAATGGCAACTACATCGACAACACCCTACTCACCTATCGCAACAGCACTTGGTCCTCTACCACACCACTTTATTGGAAAGACGAAAGCACCCATGCCGACTTCTACGTTTATTATCCATATACAACGACGATTTCAAATGTTGAAGCCTTGCCTTACCAAGTCAAAACCGACCAAAGCAATCTCGCTGATTACAAGACTGGCGACTTACTCATTGGCAAAACCACTGACGTGAAACCGACTCCGAACGCCGTCTATATCAATGCCAAGCACATGATGAGCCAAATAGTAATAACACTTCGTGCCGGCAATGGTTTCACAGAGTCATCTCTTGCATCAGCAGATGTCCATGTAAAAATCAACCGTTTGAAAACGAACGCCAACGTCAGTCTTTCTACAGGAGAAGTGAATGCCACAGGCGATGCCACCGACATCACTCCCTTGAAAGATGGAACCCGATATAAGGCGCTCATCGTGCCACAAACCGTGGCAGATGGCAATCTCATCACCGTCAATGTCGATGGAAGAGATTTCAACTTGGCTAAAGCCTCCAATTTCCATGCCTTCGAGACTGGCAAACGATACAATTTCACCGTCACCCTGAGCAAGACGAGCAATGGTGTAAACGTCGGCATCACAAAATGGGAGGAAGACGGAATCGACTACGGCGGAACCGCTGAATAGAAAATACTTAGGAGATATATCTACACACTAGAACGACAGCTCTCAGTAAAAGCAAGAGATATTCCTCAAAAAGGAAAGAGATATTCCTCAAAAAAGCAATAAGTAAATGATAAAACTGAAATACACCTTATTATATATAGCAGCTGTGGCAACCATCATGCTGACGGGATGCAGCGAACATCTGTTTAGCGATGACCAACAGCATGACGGCGATCGCATTTGGCTTTCTGGCGACATCGAACAGGTCGCAGTAACTCGTGTCAATGACAATGGCTTCAGCAACGGTGACAAGATGGGAGTCTATATCGTGGATTACGAGGGCGACTATCCTGGCACACTGAAAGCAAGCGGCAATCGTGGCGACAACGTGCTTCACACTTTCGACGAGCCCAACTACAAGTGGAACTCCGCCTACGACCTCTATTGGAAAGACAAGCATACCCATATCGACGTATATGGCTACTACCCTTTTGCCAATCCCGAAAGCATCGATGACTATCAGTTTGAGGTACAAAAGGACCAAAGCAAGGCTTCGGAAGAGGGAGACATGGGCGGTTATGAGGCAAGTGATTTTCTCTGGGGCAAGGTGGCAGATGTCGCACCTACGACCAGCGTGATTCGTTTGCCATTGTCTCATCGTATGTCCAATGCCAAGGTAACGCTTGTCAAGGGCTCAGGCTTCACGGATGAGGAATGGGCAAATGTTGAAAAGATTGTGCTGACAGCCAATGTCGCTCGCAAGGCAAGCATCAACCTTGCCAATGGAGAGGTCAAGACTGCCGGAAGCGTGGAGAATACAGCCACCATCCCATCGCGCAACAACGACGAATGGCGTACCATCGTCATCCCTCAGACTATCCCTGCTGGCACGACCCTCTTCAGCATCACCATCGGCGGCGTGCCTTACAAGTTTACGAAGAAGGAAGCTTTCACCTATGTGGCTGGCAAGATGATGAACTTCGGCATCCGAGTAGATAAGAGCACTGCCAGCGGACAGTATAAGTTGACATTGATGAGCGAGAGCATCACCCCTTGGGAGAACGATCTCGTGAGTCACGACGCCACGGCAAAGGAGTACATCGTCATCAACTCGACCGCTGGACACCTGAAGGATGCCATCACAGCAGCAAATAAGGATTACACGCAAGTTAAGAACATGAAGATTACAGGTGAAATAAATGCCAAAGACTTCTATTTCATGCGTGACTCCATGCCACACCTATCTGCCCTAAACCTGAAAGAAGTACGCATCAAGGCTTACGGAAGAAACGAAGAATACGAAGAAAACCAAGACGATCAGATTCCAAACAGTGCATTCTATTTCATCCAGACAGTGGGAGGAAGCAACAGCCTCAACCGTCTTATACTCCCCGACCATCTCAAGTCCATCGGTTCGAACGCTTTTTATGGCTGCAAATATCTTACGGGGTCTTTAGTTATTCCCGAGGGAGTGACAGAGATTCGCCGTGGAGCTTTCAATGGCTGCACTGGGCTAAATGGCACATTATCTCTACCTTCCACCCTCAAGAAATTAGGAAACAGAGGTGACGATGATATGCAAGACGAAGGAACCGACTATTACGGCGGTGTCTTCCAAGGTTGTAAAAACTTGACAGGCAACCTCATTTTGCCTGATAACCTTGAATTGATACGTGGTTATTGCTTCGCTGGATGCTCGGGATTCTATGGAGAATTGAGATTACCATCCAAACTGAAAAGAATGGGAAACTGCGTCTTCCAAGGATGTTCTGGACTATCAGGTTCCCTCTCTATTCCACAAAACGTCACAGCTATCCCGTCGGAGGCTTTCCACGACTGTGGCTTCAATGGCACACTGACCTTGCACGACGGTATCACCAACATAGCCAACGATGCCTTTGCCAACTGCCATTTCAAAGGCGAGCTACATCTGCCCAAGAACCTAAAGGTGATTTCGGACAATGCTTTCGCCAACAATGAGTTCTCGGGAGAACTGAAGTTACCTTCCTCCATCACCCATATCGGCAGCAGTGCCTTTGCCTACAACTGGCGATTGATGGGAATCCTGGAGTTTCCAGAAGATATGGAGAGCATCGGCGAGAACGCCTTCTCCAATTGTCAAATGCTGGAAGGACTCATTTTCCCAGAATCCATGGAGACTATCCGACAGGGAGCTTTCAATGAATGCTATGGCATCAACTCCATCATCTGTAGAGGTACGATGCCAGCCTATATCGAGAGCGGTGCCTTCAATGGCATCGCCAAGGACAACTTTACGCTCGAAGTTCCTGAGTCTGCTATTCCTCAATACCAGACAGCCAATGGTTGGCGAGACTTCAAACGTATCGCCGCCCACCATGAGTTGGTTTGCCGCCCTTCTGTGGCTTGTGCCCTCAGCACCGAGCATAAACAGACCTTAACCATCAATGCCGAGGGAGAATGGGAAGTGGCAAGCAAACCTGACTGGTGCGAGGTTTCTCCTAGTCATGGTTCTAAGAAAACAGAAGTGACCTTGACGATCAAAGAGATGGCAAAGGGGGCTGGGAATCGTGAAGGCAAAGTGGTATTCCAACTGAAAGATAAGGAATATACCCACGAGTGCAGCGTGTCACAGTATGGATATGAATACGGCGAGGACGAATGGGTGACCTTACAGAAAGCGACCAAGGGCAATAACGGTGGTATCAACATCGTCTTGCTCGGTGACGGTTATGATGCCAAGGACATTGCCAGCGGCGAATATCTGACGAACATCAAGCAAGAGGTGGAATACTTCTTCGGCATCGAACCGTACAAGACTTATCGTGATTACTTCAACGTCTATACCGCCATGCCGCTATCCACGGAAAGCGGCATCGGTACCGTGAACACCATCCGTTACAACCGATTTAGCACCACCTTCACGGGAGGTGTCGGGCTGAAGGCTGACTACGACGAGATATTCGATTATGCACTCGGAGCTCCGACTGTCAACAAGAACAACTTGAAACAAACGCTCATCATCATCGTACCTAACTCCACCGACTATGGTGGCATCACCCAGATGTGGGCTGATGGTTCAGCCATCGCCTTCTGTCCTCTGAGTACATACGGTTATCCGCTCGACTCCCGTGGAGTCATCCAACATGAAGCCGGTGGACATGGATTTGGTAAGCTCGGCGACGAGTACATCTATCACAATGCCTTCATCGATGCTTGCGGTTGTAGTTGTTGCGGGCACGTTGATGAGTTCAACTGGGCAAAGAGCCTCGGTTGGTACGACAACCTATCGCTGACTGGCAAGATGCACGAAGTGGATTGGAGTCATCTCATCTATGACGACCGATACAGCGACCTCGTCGATATCTACGAGGGTGGATTCATGCACAACCGTGGCGTATTCCGTTCGGAACCCAACTCCTGCATGAACAACGACATCCCTTACTATAGTACCATCAGTCGTGAGAGCATCGTGAGACGAATCAAGCAATATGCAGGCGAGACATTCTCGTTTGAGGACTTCGTGAAGAATGATAAGCGCGACGCTGGTGTCGTGGAAAGCCGTGCCTTCGGAGGCAATGGAGATGCGCGAACCGCCGGAACCTATCAGCACAAGCCTGTCTTCCATAAGGGAAGTCCACTGAATAAAGCAAAAAAGACAAGACGGAAATAACAAGAAACAGGTAAAGGAAATAACCAAGAAATAATAAGAAACAGATATTGTAACATGAGAAAAAGCAAAATCATACAATATACGGTTATGGCATGGGCTGTCATCCTAGGCTTATCATCTTGTGGAGAAGAGAGCATGATGGGTTCTTGTCCTGTGGATGCCAAATCCACCCCGATGACCTTTGCCATCAGCCATCCAGGAGGTTCACGTGCCACCGAGACTGACTTCGAGGTGAACGACAAGATAGGTCTCTATGTCGCAAAAACCGATGCCCCTCTGGAAATCGGCGGCAACCTCGTCAACAACGAACCGTTGACATACGATGGAACGAAATGGAATGCAACCCGAACCCTCTACTGGGATGAGGGGACATACAATGCCTACGCTTACTATCCTTATATCAATAAGGTGAGCAGCATCGAGGACCAACCTTTCTGCATCAGCACCGACCAAAGCACTTCGAAGACAGAAACGTCTCTCGGAGGCTATGAGGCAAGCGACCTACTCTTCGCCACAAACAAAAACCTCACAGCATCGACATCGCCTGTTGCGCTCAACTTCAAGCACATCATGAGCAAGCTCTTGATAAGATTGGTACAGGGAGAAGACTTCGAGGGGGAGATGCCCACCACTGCTACCGTATATGTTCACAACACCGTGCCAGAAGCCACCATCGACCTACAGGCAGGTGTGGCGACACGGTATGTGAAAGGCACGAAGCAAACTATCGTTGCCCACCAAGACGATGACTATATCTACTCCGCCATCATCGTTCCACAGCGCATCGAGAACCGTATGCCGCTCATCGAGGTCATCATGAACGGAGTGAGCTATCTCTTCGAGAGCAAGTTTCAGTTTAAGCCAGGTACGGAACATTTGGTCAACCTCATCATCTCCGACAACCCTGACCAAGTAAAGATTGATATCGGCGGCGAGATACAAGGTTGGCAATAAGAGAAGAATCTTATAACAAGGGAAGAAGAATATAAAACAAGAAACAGGGCGATAGAAGAAACGAATGAAGAAGATAATATACATTTTATCAGTTGTCATTTTCCTACTTGCCGTGTGGGCGATTACCTTATGGTTGCCTACAGGAATAGCGCGCCATGCCGACGAGCAAGAGACACGGTATGGTCTCAACGAGGGATTGGAATTGGTGGAACAAGACTGTGGAAAGGATGGCAAACGATATGTGGTGGAGGACGCCAACGGCAAGGAACTGTTTGTCATTCCCCTGCGCAACTGTCTGCTCGACACTCGCTATCGCAATGGACAGTTACGATTTCGGGAACAGTACTCTCATCGTGAAGGCTTCATCGACCGCCAAGGTATGGTTACATTCATCAACGACAGAAACGCTTCCGTTCTAGAGGGCAAGCAAAACATAAAGCAGGATGTTTCTCCGAATGAGTATCTTCCACAAAATACAAGCGACCCAGAATCGCTACCGCAAACAACTAGCGGCAAAGAAACGCTACCACAAGCGACCAGTGGCAGAACCAGCAGGAGCAAAGTTCTATCGCAAGTAGATCTCCGCACGATGGCGCAAAGCAATCCTTTCTATAAGGAAGCCGCCAAGATCATGCAAGGCAAGTTGAGCGAATCGGATGCCAAGCGACGTCACACCATCCTCAACTACTGCGAGCACTTCCGCACCGCCTACACCACCAAGGACATCGACTTCCTGAGACAGATGTTCAGCGACAAGGCTCTCATTATCGTGGGCAACGTGGTCAAGACCGCCACCAATGACAACCATGTGCAAGCTGAGAGCAAGGTGACCTACGCCATCCACTCCAAGCACGACTACATCAACCGCCTCAGCAAGGTGTTTGCCTCCAACCAGAAGATAGATGTCAAATTCTCGGGTTTCTGTATCATGCGGCACCCTACCATGGACGGCATCTATGGCGTGACTCTAAGGCAACAATACAAGAGCGACCGATACAGTGACGACGGTTACCTCTTCTTGCTTTGGGACTTCAGAGACAAATCGATGCCACTCATCCACGTCAGGACCTGGCAACCTGCCTCAACTATAGGAGGTAGTGGCGACATCATCAATATACAAGATTTCAACTTGCAATAAAGACCTACATACAAAAAGAAAATCCCCTATATAATATAATAAAGAAAATCCCCCTATATAATATAATAAGGTATGAAGTTACAAGAAACCATCTCTAGAATCAAAGGAAGCAAAGCAAAGCTCATGGCTATCGTCATGTACTTTCTGCTCATGCCTTTTTCCAGTTCTGCACAAGACTTTTCTGTGGCAAGTTTCCGTATGCTGCCCAACGACGTGAGTGCCTTTATCGACAATGTAAGAGACCTTAATGACGAGGCCTGTGCGCTCATTAAGGTCATCGCTCCATCCGACTTTGCCTTCTCTACCCCACTGGGTATAGTAAAGCGCAAGGATGAGGTGGGAGAAATCTGGCTCTACCTGCCCAAAGGTACCAAGATGCTGACCTTGAAGCACCCGGAATGGGGCGTGATTCGTGACTATCCGTTGGGCAAGCCACTGGAAAGTCGCATGACCTACGAGATGAAACTCGAACTTCCCAAGCCAGCCGTCACAGAGGTTCACGATACCATCGTAGAGGTCAAGACGGTAACAGACACCATCACGGTAACAAAGCGCAAGGAGAAGTTGCCATTATCCTTCTATTCTTTGGCGACCATCGCTCTCCACCAAGACGGACCTTCATACGGACTCTTCTTTGCCATGATGCGCCGCCATGGTTTCTATCTTCATGCGAGCAGCGACTTCAAGAGCATCGGAAAGACGGAAGGTGACTGTAAGAAGGACGGAAGCATCGATGCCGATGGCACCAAACCTTACTTCTCGGGAGAGACTCGCCATAGTAATTACGCAATGACCATCGGAGCCATCCATCGTCTCAACAAGAACTTCAACGTGTTTGAAGGCATCGGTTACGGTCGAAGTGCTACGGCTTGGCAAAAGAGCGAAAGCGAGGATGGCGGCTACCTACTCAATGAAGGACTCACCCACAAGGGAGTCACTGCCGAGTTGGGTATTCTTGCGTCATTCAACCGTCTTACCCTATCAGCCTCAGCCATCACCATAGCAGGAAAGCAATGGCAAGGTTGCATAGGCATCGGAATCAAAATCAATTAAGAACATGAAACGTCAAATCATATATCTTGTCACCCTTTGCACATTGGCTTCATGCAGCAGTGACAAGCCAACTTACCTGGAGCCGCATCTATCGACTTTGGCTGCTTCCGACATCACCAGAACGGAAGCAACCTTGAATGGAACTGTCTCCATCGAGGGAGATGCCGATATACCACAACTGTATTTCAAATACGGAACTACAGAGAATATGGAAAAGACGGCACAGGCTACAATAGACGAGAATGCAAAAGAAAGCTATACTGGAGGTGGCAAGGGAGCCAAGACTTCTGTTCACTTGAGCAACCTTGTGGCAGGCACCACCTATTATTATATGTTGCAGGGAAGCAATGGGCGAACCATTACCACCAGCAACAGGATGAGTTTGACGACACAATCCAACGAGAAGCCATCTTTAGGAGAGGCTAAGATTCTAAGCAGCGGACCGATGAGTGCCATCGTCGGATATGACATTCTTGAAAATGGAGGAGAAAACATCTCCGAGACGGGTTGCTACTACGAGCTAACTTCTAACGAAGAAGAAACGAATAGTAGAAGCAATGACAATACTCAAAGCGAGATGCCAGGAAACCAAGCCCAGAAGTTCCCCCTTCCCAACTATGAAGGAAGCATCGGACAACAAAAGCTTCTTATCAACGATTTGCATCGCAATGCCACCTATAAGATTTGGCCATACGCCATCAGCCGTGTAGGAGAAGCCATCGGTTCCCCTATCACCTATACGACAAGCGATGCCATCACGCTCCATGAGCCAGGCGAACTTTCCGCATTAATAGGCGACCACCTATACGAATACACCTCGCTCACATTGGCGGGTTCGATGAACGGCGATGACCTATGCAGTCTTCGAAAGATGATGGGCCGCAATCAGGACGAGACGAGCACACAAGGGAAACTCTCCCACCTTGACATGACGGAAGTGAAGATTGTAGCCGGAGGAGGTTCTTATGGCGCATCAAGATACACCCAAGACCATGTGATAGGTCAAGGACTCTTCGCCAACTGCGACAACCTCATCGAAGTCAAACTCCCCATGGATGCCACGACTATCGAAAAGGATGCCTTCTCCAACTGCACGGCTCTCTCTAAGATAGAGATTCCCGCATCCGTGACAAGCATCATACCATCCAGTGGTTGCACGGCACTACAAGACATTGAGGTTTCGGGAGCCAACGCCAACTACAGGAGCCAGGACGGCGTACTGCTCAATGCAGCGAGTACCGAAATCGTTTGGTTTCCCATGGGCAAGCAAGGTTCATACACCCTACCGTCCACCATTGCCTCCATCGGAGACTATGCTTTCAAGGGATGCAGCATAGAAATATTCACTCTTCCTGATAACATGAAGACATTAGGACAAGGGGCTTTCATGGAGAGCAAGGTGAAAGAAGTGAAACTGCCTGAAAATCTGAGGAGAATACCTACCAGTAGTTTCCAAGGTTGCACGCAGTTGAAAGTGGTTAGAACAGGCAGCAAGTTGGAAGCCATCTCAGATTATGCCTTCGACTTATGTCCGCTTACAGACATCTACATTGAGGCGGAACGTGTTCCTCATTGTGACACACATGCTTTCAGCACAAGAGGAGAAAGTTTCCTCAACACTTGTGTCGTTCATGTGCCAAAAGGAAAAGTAAGCCTCTACAAATCCGCCAATGGATGGAAACTCTTCAAAAACATCAAAGATAACTAGATCATCAACCAAGATTATGACAACACCACAGATAGAAGAATTAAAAACGATGATAGCGGAGAAATACGGCAAGTCGCTCTGTACCACCACCGACTTTGAGGAATTCTCCATTTATCTTCACAAGAATACAGGCAAGAACGTTTCCTCCTCTACGTTGAAACGTATCTATGGATATGTGAACGACGACCACAATCCTCGTGCTACGACACTGGATACATTGGCACAATATATCGGCTACAAAGACTTCACGGATTTCTGCAATTGGTTGAAAAGTTGCACCAAGTTCAACTCGTCGTTCTTCATGACCCAACAACTGATAAGCAGCGAATTGAACGAAGGCGAAGAAATTGCCATCGGATGGAGCCCCAACCGCATATTGCAATTGCGCTATCTAGGAGAAAGCACATACGAGATACTGACGGCTGAGAACAGCAAACTGAAAGCTGGAGACAAATTTGTAACGGGTTGCTTCATCAAGGAACAACCCCTCTACCTGCCATACATCGAAAGAGACGGAAAACGTACAGCCTCTTTCGTAGCTGGAAGGAATGGCGGACTCACGCTTATCAAGGTCATACAAAAATAAGGGAACAACAAATCAGGAATATTCATGTAGGATTATCAAGAAAGGCATTCGGATATGGACAACGAACAAAAGCAAGGGAGCGGACGAAAGGCTAGCAACGAGCAAAAGCCTAGCTCTGACTTCACTGAAAATATCGAGAAGGAGGTAAACACGGACAACTCTACGCAAATAGAAAGTGCGTATAGCAACCTACGTGAATGTTATGTCTCGAAGACAGGGCATACTCGCTTGTTTACAGCTACAAAATACGGCAAACGCTACATTTTGAAATGCCTCAAGAAAGATTTTCTCTATACACCTGTTTATCAACAGGCTCTCACCAAGGAGTTTGAGATAGGACTGCAACTGGAACATCCTCATATATGCCGCACCCTGGGGCTGGAGCAAATTCCAGAACTGGGAACCACCATTGTCATGGAATACATCGACGGCGAGACCCTCCAAAGCCTCATCGACAAGAAAGAACTCACCACAGAGGTTGCCAACAAGTTGATTTCGCAACTGATGGATGCCTTGGAATATATGCACAGCAAGCAAATCATCCATCGAGACCTCAAGCCTTCCAACATCATGGTGACCTACACGAGCCAGGATGTCAAGATCATCGACTTCGGACTCTCCGACAGCGATGCCTTCTATATTCTGAAACTCCCTGCTGGAACTACAGGCTATATCGCACCTGAGCAATTTCTGCCGGGAGCCAAGGCTGAGCCGAAGACGGACATCTATTCTTTGGGGATGGTCATTGCCGACATAGCGAAGGTTACAAAAGACAAGGATATGCAAAAGTTGTCTGATGCTTGTACTGTACAAGACCCATCACGCCGCCCAGAAAGTATCAGAGCATTGCGCAACTTATCCCTCGATGATACACATGGGCATTGGTTGGTGACGATTTTGTCCATCCTAGTTTTCGTCTTGGCTTGTGTCATCGGTCTCACTTATTATGCTCGCTATCAAGAGAGCTCCGACAAGAAGCATCATCTAGAGCAAACGCAAGAAAACGACAGCAACACAACCAACAGCAACCAAGTCATCGACTATCAGCAATGGGATAAAAGATAGTTTTCCATGCTATTTTTGCATTAATTGACGAAATATTTTGCAGTGTCTCCAAATATTTGTAACTTTGCACCCGATTAGCAGAGTGCTAGTCTAAGGGGTGCTACCATTTTCCTACAGCATAAGGCTTGATATAAGCTTGAGTCTATATCCTAGGATTTGGATGCTGAGAACATACCCATTGAACCTGGAACGAGCAATGTCGTTTAGGAACAAGGAGTAATGCCTTTCGTGCCACCCGCATGATGGGCATTTGTTTTTTCACCATACCTCTTATTATATATACAGATTTTACAAGTAATAAGGTAAAGCAAAATGAAAAAAGATTTTTTGTTTACGACTGCACTTTTGATGGGCGTAGCGAATACAGCCTCCGCAGTCAATGACAAGTCAGGAGAACTTATCGACACATTGAAAGCGAAAGAGTTGCAGGAGGTTCAGGTAGTTTCCACCCGTGCAACCAAGAAGACGCCTATGGCTTACACCAATATCAACAAGCAAGCCATCCAAAGTATCAACTATGGTAAGGACGTTCCTTATCTCTTGGCACTCACTCCTTCTGTCACTCTTACTTCAGACGCAGGTAACGGCATCGGTTACACTAGCCTCCGTGTGCGTGGCACCGATCCAAGCCGCATCAATATCACTGCCAACGGCATTCCTATGAACGACTCCGAGAGTAGTTCGCTCTACTGGGTCAACTTCGGTGACTTCGCATCCAGCGCACAGAGTATCCAGATTCAGCGTGGCGTGGGTACCTCTACCAATGGTGCCGGTGCCTTTGGTGCCACCGTCAATATGCTGACCGACAATGTAGGTGCCAAGCCATACGTTGGCATGGACTTCTCGGGCGGCAGCTATTATTCTCATAAGGAGACTGTTCGCTTCAGCACAGGTCTCATCAACGACCACTGGGGCATCCAGGGACGTTTGTCCAACATCGGCAGCAAGGGCTATCTCGACCGTGCTTCCACCAAGTTGAACAGCTACTTCCTCCAGGCTGGCTACTTCAGCGACAACACGATGGTGAAGTTCATCACCTTCAATGGTCAGGAGGAGACTTATCACGCTTGGAACTATACTTCCAAGTATGAGCAGAGCCTCTATGGTCGTCGCTACAATTCTTGTGGCGAATACTATACGGAGGATGGCAAGACTGCTTACTATGACAACCAGACCGATAACTATCATTCCCAGAACTACCAGTTGATTTGGAACCAACGTCTTACCAATCTCTGGAACCTCAACGCTGCCCTCCACTACACCCGTGGCGACGGTTACTACGAGGAGTACAAGGATGGCAGAGACTTATATGAGTATGGCCTTTGCAAGACGAAGGAGACCGCCAATTCAGACTTGATTCGCCGCAAGCAGATGGGCAACGATTTTTATGGTGCCATCGCATCCGCAAACTATGACAACAAGCAAAACCTCACTGCCAACATCGGTGGCGGTTGGAACAAGTATATTGGAAATCACTGGGGAAATGTCATCTGGGCGAAGGAGCCTGCAGACGTAGAATTGACTCCTGATTTCGAATATTATCGCAGCAAGGCAAAGAAGTCAGACTTCAATATCTATGGCAAAGTGAACTATCAGTTGGTAGATGGGTTAAATGCCTATGTTGACTTACAATACCGACACGTCGATTACAAGATGCAAGACCCTCGTGACGAGTATTTAGGAACGGCCTTCACTGGTGCTTATGTCATCAATGAGAAATACGACTTCTTCAACCCTAAGTTTGGCTTGAACTATGATATCACACCAAACCATAAGGTATATGCATCTTATGCGATTTCTCACAAGGAGCCTGTGCGCAACAACTTCCAAAACTATTACGCCGATATGATGAAGGCCAATGCAACTGGAACCGAAGGAAAAATCGGCAAACCTACCGCTGAACGCCTCAACGACTTGGAAGCCGGTTACAAGTACCAGAGCAGCAAATTTACTGCAGGTGCTAACTTCTACTATATGAACTACAAAGACCAATTTGTATTAACAGGTGAGATCGACAACATCGGTGAAGCCATTACCCGCAACCTAGATAAAAGCTATCGTTTGGGTGTCGAGTTGGAAGCTGCATGGGCACCAATCAACTGGTTCCGTTGGGATGCCAACGCCACATGGTCCAAGAACCGTGTGAAGGACTTGACTATCCAGTTGGAAGATGGCAGCAACTATACCATCGAAGGCGAAAGTCCATTGAGTTTCTCTCCAGACTTCATCTTCAACAACATCTTCACTTTCCAGTACGCTGGTTTCAAGGCTTCCATCCAGAGCCAATACATCAGCGACCAGTACTTGACCAACACCGGTTTCAAGACCATGGAATGCAATGACAAGTGGAATGATGACTACGAGCCAGTGGGCAATACCACTTACGAGACCTTGATGTTGAAGCACCATTTCAATACCAACCTCGACTTGAGCTACCACTTCTCCTTAAAGAAGATTGGCATGAAGGATGCCACCATCGGCATAACTCTCTACAACATCTTCGATGCGAAGTACGACAACAATGGTTGGGCAGCTCCACAGTATCGCGTAGAAAACGGCACTTTGAAAGCTGTGAACACCTGGGGCAACCGTGACTACCAGGCTGCTGGTTTCGCACCATCCGCACCATTCAACTGGATGGCTCATCTCTCCATCAACTTCTAATCCTGCAACAAAGACTAAAACATCATGATGGATTATATCACATCACATGGTTTAGATATCATCACCACGGTACTCGGCTTGATATACATCTTGCTGGAGTACCGTGCCAGCATTTGGCTGTGGTTGGTAGGCATCATCATGCCCGCCCTCGACATCATGCTCTATTGGCAGCATGGGCTTTACGGAGATGCGGGCATGGCGGTATATTACACAGTGGCAGCCATCTATGGCTTTGTCATTTGGAAGTTTTGCAAGAAGCGCAACCAAAAGGAAGGCGAGGAGCTTCCGATTACCCACATGCGAAAGGAACTCTACCTCCCTACCCTCGTGTTTTTCTTGGTAGCCTGGGGTATCACCTATTATATATTGGCGACCTTCACCAACTCCACAGTGCCTGTACTTGACGGCTTCACCAATGCCTTGAGCTTCGTTGGATTGTGGGCTTTGGCTCGCAAATACATCGAGCAATGGTTCTTTTGGATTCTCGTCGATGCCGTATGCTGCTACCTCTACGTAGGCAAGGGTATTCCCTTCAAGGCAGGACTCTACGGACTCTACGTCATCATCGCCATAGCTGGATATTTCAAGTGGAAGAGAATGATGATGAAAGTGAAGAGTGAAGAGTGAAGAGTGAAGAACGAAGAATTCAATAGTACGAACAAAATCTATCAGATACGAAAAAAGGAAGTCTTGGCAAATAGAATTTTGCTAGACTTCCTTTATTTCATTTATAAAAAGAACCCATATACTAAGGTTCGATATTTTATATCACAATTGCACTTTTTACTTTTTTACCTTTTTACCTTTTTACCTTTTTACCTTTTTACTTTTTTACCTTTCAAAGTTTTCTACGCCTTTAGCTTAAACGAGTTTTCTATACTCATGATTTCATCACTGAAAACAGCATCTACTTTCAGCCTCTCCTCTACTTTTGAGCAACTGTGGATAACTGTGCTATGATCACGATTACCAACGAGTTTGCCGATGCGAGAAGCAGGCATCTTGGTGAACTTCTGTGCCAAATACATGGTCACCTGCCTTGCCACCACATATTCACGCTTACGGCTCTTGCTGTTCACAGCTGCCGTTGTCACATTATAATGAGTGCAAACCTTCTCTACGATGTCATCAATAGTCAAAGGCTTGTCATCGACCTTGACAGCACGTTTGATGACACGTTCAGCCAATCTGATATCGATGCTACTATTATATACGATGCTATAAGCCAACAAGCCATTGATGGCTCCCTGCAAGTCACGCACGCTACCATTACAAGTCTGGGCGATGAAACTTACCACCTCCTTTGAGATTTTCAAGCCATCACGACGAATCTTATTACTCAAGATATCCACACAGAGTTGGATGTTAGGTTTTTCCAACTCACAGACCAAACCACAAGAGAAACGAGTCAACAGGCGGTCTGGCACATCCTTCAAATCCACTGGAGGGCGGTCGCTAGCCAAGATGATGCGCTTGCCATTGCGGAAGAGATGATTGAAAATATGGAAGAACGTATTCAAAGTCTTCGCCTTTCCAGCCCAATCCTGAATATCATCCACAATCAGCATATCTATAGACTGATAGAAGTTGATGAAGTCATTGCTTGCATTATGCAGCACGGCATCCGTATATTGAGTCTGGAAGAGACGGGCACTCACATAAAGCACACGCTTCTGAGGATACATCTGCTTCGTTTTCACACCGATGGCATTGACCAAGTGCGTCTTGCCACTTCCCGAAGGTCCGTAAATAAACAGTGGATTGAACTGCGTATTATTGGGATGCTCCGCTATGGACAAACCGACCGAACGTGGAAGTTTGTTGCTCTCTCCTTCCATATAATTATTAAAGGTCAATTTTGGGTCAAGCTGGGTGTCAATATCCTCCTGTTGGGCATTATCACCACCTTCAGCAGAAGCATTGGCACCTTGATGAGCATGCAATCTCTGCTCATTGGCATCGTCGGGATCCAAAGGCAAAGGAGTCGTTCCACCTGGAGCATCCTTGACCACCACCACACGATAAGTCAAGCGAATACCCTCACCAAAATTACGATGGAGAACCTTGCTCAGCAAATCCACAAAGTTAGCTTCCAAGTACTCATAAAAGAAAGTACTCGGAACCCTCACCAACAATGTCTTTGTTGCAGGTTTGTAAGACTCAAAGACTATGGGCTTAAACCACGTATTATAATGTTGCTCGGAGACACTCTCGCGGATGAGCGCAAGACAATTGTCCCAAAGCGCTTTAGGACTTGCTAACATGTATAAATATTTAATATTATTGCTCAAATAGGAAAATAGACCACAATAGGTCAAATCCTTTGCAAAATTATAAAATAAAATTCAGACTACCAAATCAATACTTTTAATTGTTTTTAATACAGCCTTATAACTTGCTGATTAGCAATTAATTAATTAAGTTATCCACACTTTTCATATAAATGCCAGCTGATACAGCATAACCTTTTATGTATCAATTAGTTAGTCATGTTTCACGATTTCAAACGGCAACAAGAGTGAAACAATAATGAAACACCCTCGAAACAACTCAAAAACAAATAGTTTGAAAGTTATTTCGAGGGCGTGAAACAATCAGTCTGCTTATTTAGACATATTTTAATTTATGATATATGCCATAAATACCCTAAAACTAGGCGTTTACTTGTCTTTCTTACCGAAAACCGAGAAGTGTACATAACGCTTAGGATGCTGTTTCAAGTCTATTACCAATGAGTCGGCATGGCTCATGGTCGCATTCAAGTTATCATAGAGTCGAGTGTCGTTCATCAACAAACCGAGCGTTCCTTTGTTGCTGTTCAACTTATCCGTGAATGCCTGTGCATCCTCCAAAGTTTTGTTGACACGATCCAAAGTACCCTGGACATCAAGCGAAGCCAAGTTGGATGTCAAGCGATGTGTATTATCAAGCACACCATTAGCACGGTTAATCATACCTGGCACTTGCTTGTTCAAGCCAGCCATCAAGGTATTCAACTCACGAGTAGAAACTGTAAGGTTGTTGGTTATCGTTTGCGCATTGTGCAAAGTCGCCGCCAGAGCAGGGTCAGCCAACAAAGCGTTGACACTAGACAAGATAGAGTCCAGCTTAGGAAGCATCTTTTCCACGACAGGCACCAATTCGCCAGCCTTGCCCATGATTCCCTCGTTGACAGCACCAGGAATAATACCACCTGGTTCTATCCGCTCACGAGGATTGTTGGCCAACAAGAGGTTCACCTGTAGGTTGCCCATCAAGTCTTTCACTATTTCAGCCTGACTTCCCTTAGGAACACGAAGGTTCTTGTCTATATCAGCCTTCACCTTGATAGGTCCCGACTGAGCATAGTCAAATTCAACAGCATCTACCGTTCCCACCTTGTAACCATCAGCATAAATCGGCGTAGAGGCACCAAGACCTTGGATATCATCAAACGTCAAGTAATAATAGCTGTTGGAAGAGAACAAGTTGATGCCCTTCAGAAAGTTGATTCCGAAGTACATGATTAAAATACCGACAATAGCAACGAGTGCTATCTTAATTTCCTTGGTTATTTTCATTCTTCTTATCGTTTATTCAGTTTTTATCGTAAATACCACGTTCCTCTTAGCGTCTGTTTTGCTTAAATTCCCTGATAGCTTGGTTCACGTCATACTTCTGTCCATTCTTGAAGGCGATGATAAAAGCTTCCGGGAATTTCTCCAACAAAGACTTACGTAGCCTAAATATCTCATTGTAGTTCTCAGATGCGCCCATGGTATATTTCACCATTCCACCTTCCTGATAAGAGTCGTAATCTTTCTCTCCCTTGAAATGGGAGTCGCCGCTACGAAGCACCCTGCTGCTCACCAAGATCTGAACCTTAAAGACAGGAGTCGAACCCTCTTGCTTCTTTGTGGAGATGTCTTGCTTTCTAACAGGAACATCTCGTTTCATGCTGGTCTTCACATTCTGGGAAGCAGCAGTTTTTCTGACGGTATCATAGCTATTAGCAGGCTCTGTCTTCCGAAGAGCATTAGCTCTTTGCGGAGCATCAACCTTTTTGGGAGCCTCTTCGTTCTTATAGGTATCCGGAACGATGGATGGAACATTCTGCTTAGCCTCGCTCTCAGCTCGATAAGGCACAGACACTCGCTTGTCATATTTATTCTTGTACTGCGCAAAGCCTTGATAAATAGCCTTGGCAATATCATCGACACGGCTGGATGTATTGAGAAGTTCCTCCTCGTCGGGAGTCGTAATGAATCCCAACTCGATGAGACAGCTTGGCATAGCCGTCTCACGAAGCACGAGGAAACCCGCCTGATGCACGCCTTTGTCAGGTCGATTGGCACCAGTACAAACGCTCTTCTGTATCATTCGGGCGATTTCCAGACTACGCTCCATGTTCTTACCCTGTATGAACTCGAAGATGATATAACTCTCCGAAGATTTAGGGTCGAAGCCTTGATAAGTTTGTTGATACCCCTTCTCCATGGAGATGACCGAGTTCTCTCGCATAGCCACGTCCAGATTGTCCTTGGCACGGTGCATACCGAGTGAATAAGTCTCGAAGCCTCGTGCTATCTTACCTGCTGGCAAAGCATTCGTATGTACCGAGATAAACAAGTCTGCCCCAGCCTTATTGGCGATATTGGCACGCTCCATCAAGGGAATGAACACATCTGTCTTTCGAGTATAGACTACCTTGACATCAGGCATATTATTCTCCACATATTTACCAAAAGCCAAGGCTACCGTCAAGTTGATGTCCTTCTCCTTTGATTTTGCTCCCATGGCACCAGCGTCATGCCCGCCATGTCCCGCATCTATCACGAGGGTAAAACGACTATTGGCAGCGAATCCATTCGCCACCAACAACAAGAACGCGACCAGCAAAAGAGTAACTTTTCTCAACATGTCTATCTTATGATTGTGCAAAATTAAGCAATTTAAAGCAGAAAACCTAAAACTACGATAAAGTTTTATCATTTATTAAGTGAACTTCGACACCCGCTCCATCACAGTCTGCCCCCATCGGTGGATTACGTTTCAACACCTTGAGGAATATTTCCTCGACCTTGGGAAATTTTCTGAAGATTCTATCACCTATTCTCCCTGCCACTCTCTCCACCAACGCACTGGGTACGGACATTTCCTGAGAGACCAGGCGATACACCTCGGCATAGTTGATAGTGTCATCGACATCATCGCTCGTCAAAGCCGAAGAGATGTCATATTTGATTTTCAAACTGACGAGATAATCATTGCCAACGGTTCTTTCCTGTGGCAACACGCCATGAAAGGCATGGAAACGGAGGTTCTCCAAAAGAACATAACTACTATCCAACTTCATGGTCGTCCTCCTTGTCCGCTACCGTTTCATCCATCACATATTTCTTCAGTGCCTTCTCCACACCTTTCTTCCAAGTGTTGATATTATCGGAAGTCAGCTGAAGTTGGTTCACCAACTTGATGACATGCTCTATAGGCATCCGATAGCGCAACACGCCGGAAATCAACTTGGCATAGTTCCAGTACTCAGGATTAAACTTCTCGCTCAATCCCTCGACCGTTATCTTATATCCACGCTTGTTGACAAACTGGAAGTCATATCTCTTCTGTCCTTCTCCAAGAGTCGTCTTGATGATTTTACCTTTGGTGACCGACTTCGGCAACATGATACCTTCGTCCTCATCCTGCAGACCAGTAAATATCTCATAGGGATGCCCATTGTAGAGTCCTACCAAAGCCACCCATTTCTCCTTGTTGTTTTGGAATCTCACCACGTCACATTCCAACTCACGAGGTCTCACCTCGACCACCTCCTGAGAGAAATAAGGCACCTTTGCATCTGTCGATACCACATTCATCAATTGGTCGTAGAGCCGGTTCCAGTCAGCGGACGGCTGTTGCTCAAAGCTTTGATGAAGAGCCGCCAACTGAGAGTTAAAGTTCTCCACCAAAGCATGGCAAGCCTCTTCGAATGTCATGTTATCTGTATAATTCATATCAAACGTTTGCTATTTTTCTGCAAAATTAAGCTTTTATTTCTAAATGATGAAAGGTTTTGGCAGATATTTCACAAAAAGATGGCAATAAGGCCATTTTTTCGGAAAAGTTTGTTTACCTTTGCATAAGTTAGGCTGCACTCAGCAATTTGAAAGCAAGCTTTCATTGCATTCGCTTGCACTAACTTTGCATAAGTTAGGCTGCACTCAGCAATTTGAAAGCAAGCTTTCATTGCATTCGCTTGCACTAACTTTGCATAAGTTAGGCTGCGACCTATATATATAATAAGGTGTAATCATAAAAAATAGAATATGAAATCAATACAAGAAAGAACATCCATCCGCAAGTACTCCGACAAGGAAGTTACCGATGAATTATTGAATCGACTAATCGAAGAGGCGGAGCGTACCCCTACCATGGGCAACCTCCAGCTATATAGTGTCGTCGTGACGAGAAGCGAGGAAGGAAAGAAGGCATTGGCACCTGCTCACTTCAACCAGCCGATGGTAACAGGGGCTCCTGTGGTTCTCACCATCTGCGCCGATTATCGCCGCACCACAATCTGGGCTGAGAATCGAAAGGCACACCCAGGATACAACAACATCTTGTCTTTCATGAATGCCGCAACCGATGCACTTCTCTTCACACAGACCTTCACGAATCTTGCAGAAGAGGCGGGCCTGGGCACTTGTTTCCTTGGCACGACAGTCTATATGCCTAAGATGATCATCGAGACCTTGAAGTTGCCTAAGTTGGTAATGCCTGTAGCCACGCTGACCATCGGATGGCCTGACGAACATCCTGCCAAGAGCGACCGTTTGCCATTGCGCAGCATCGTACACCACGAGACATTCGAGGACTATACCCCCGAGAAGATAGATGATTTCTATGCCGAGAAAGAAGCCTTGGAAGAGAACAAGGAGTTTGTAAGAATCAACAACGTCGAGACGTTGGCACAAGTCTTCACCGACATCCGCTATACCCAAAAGGATTGCGAGGCCATGAGCAAGGGATTCCTCGAAGCATTGAGGATGCAAGGTTTCCTATCCTAAAAAGAACTAACTTGAAAACGAGTTCTACAATGAGGTTGTGCCATCAGTCACGCCCCATGCGCCCTGAAAGGGCAATCAGCTCCAAGCCTAGGGCAACGCCCTAGGTAAGCAATCATTTATGAAAGTCGCCCTGAAAGGGCAAAAGCAACTCATTATCAATGCTTTTGCCCTTTCAGGGCGACTTAGTTTACACAATCATTACCCAGGGCGTTGCCCTGGGCTTGGAGCTTTTGGGCTTTCAGCCCGATTTATCCCCCACCTTTCCATAAAAAAATGTTTACTCTACGATGATTGGCTTGTACTTAGGTACCAACGCCTTCATGATGCACCAACCTACGAGGTAAGCCACGGCACAGATGCAGAAGATAATCATGTAACCCGCTGGTTTGCCGTCGAAGCCCATGAAACTGAATGCCTCGCCTTGCCCCTCGGCATAAGTGAAGAGCATACCAGAACCCTTGTTGATGAGGAATGAACCTACACCACCTGCCATGGCACCGATACCTGTGATAGTAGCCACGGTTGACTTAGGGAACATATCGCCGATGGTAGAATACAGGTTGGCTGACCATGCTTGGTGTCCTGCACCGAGCAAACCGATGATGATGGCTGGCCACCAAGGACTCAACTCACCCATAGGCTGTGCTATCAAGCCCAACAATGGGAAGCAAGCGAATATCAACATCGCACGCATTCTGCCGATATAAGGATTCATGCCCTTCTTATCCACAAAGTATGTTGGCAAGTAACCACCACCGATACTCAATACGGTAACGATCGCATAGAGCGTAAAGATGAGGGCGATACCCATGCCAGAGTCTGAAGAATAACCATACTGGTCGGAGAAATAAGCGGGTGCCCAGAAAAGGAAGAACCACCACACACCATCGGTCAACAACTTACCTGTGATGAACGACCATGTCTGGCGGAAAGTGAAGCACTTCAAGAAACCGATGGTCTTCTCCTCGGTCTCCTCGCCAGCAGCCTCAGCTTTCTTCTCAGCCTCAATCTCAGCCTCATCCTCGTCTTGGTTGATGTAGGTAAGCTCAGCGTTGTTCACATGCTTGCTCTTGGAAGGCTTATCATACAGCCATACCCAAAGACCCATCCATACGTAACCGAGTACACCGATGATGATGAAAGCCCACTCCCAACCCATGGCACGTGCCAACAATGGGATGGTTGCTGGAGCAGCCAAAGCTCCTACGGATGCACCACTATTGAAGATAGCGGTAGAGAAAGCACGGTCTTTCTTTGGGAAGTACTCTGCCGTCACCTTGATGGCAGCAGGGAAGTTACCAGCCTCGCCGACTGCAAGTATCAAACGGCAAGAGAGGAACAACCATACGCTGATGGTGGCAATCGCAACGGCCGCATCACTACCAGCCTGAACCAAGCGCAAGGCCTCGATAGAGTCATAGCCCTCGATTTGCATGGCAACCCAACCGCAACCTGCGTGCAGCACAGCACCTGTTGACCACACGAAGATGGCGATGAGATAACCCTTCTTGGTCCCCATCCAATCGACAAACTTACCTGCGAAGAGATTGGCGATGGCATAGAAGATGGAGAAGAGGCCGGTAATCGTACCATAGTCATCATCTGTCCAGTGAAATTCTGGAGCGATGAAGTCCTTCCAAGTCAAGGAAAGCACCTGTCGGTCCATGTAGTTTACTGTGGTTGCCAAGAAAAGCAACGCACAAATCACCCAACGGAAGTTGGACATTTTTGTTGTTTTAATAGGACTCATTGTTTAAGTTTTTAAGCGTTATTATTTTTGTTATTAATTTTCTTTTAAATAGTTTCCATTTCACCCAAAACACGAAGTTTCGCATCTAGACATCATAAAATGGCAAAGCCTGGCTTGCACAATTCAAGCCAGGTTATGCCTATGTCTTAGAGATTTACTCCAAATCAGGAATCTTTACGACTTGCATATCGTTATAGATAAGATTCTCACCTGCCATACCCCAGATGAAGGTATAGTTGCTGGTACCTGCTGCACAGTGGATAGACCACTCAGGGGCGATGACAGCCTGCTCGTTGTTGAGCCAGATAGGACGTGTCTCCTGTGGCTCACCCATCACGTGAAGAATCTTCTGACCCTCTGGTACATTATAATAGAGGTATGTCTCCATACGGCGAAGGTGAGTGTGAGCTGGCATGGTGTTCCATACAGAACCTTCCTTCAACTCGGTGACGCCCATCTGCAACTGGCAAGTACGAACACCGGCAACACCGTCGATAATCAACTGGTGGATAACACGGTCGTTGCTCTCCTTCAAGCTACCAGCCTTGATGTTGTTGGCATCCTTCAAGGTCACCTTCTTGGTAGGGAAAGTCTGGTGAGCGCAAGCACTGTTCATATAGAACTTAGCTGGCTTGGCAGCATCCTTGCTACTTACCTCGATGTTCTTGGCACCGCGACCTACATAGAGAGCCTCCTGGAAACCAAGTGTATATTTCTTGCCATCTACAGTGACGGTACCCTCGCCACCAATGTTGATGATACCGAGCTCACGGTTATCAAGCAAGTTCTTCTGATCGTTTGGCTTGTCTGTATAGAGAGGAGCGATGGAAGTCAACTTCAAAGGAGCGGTTGTTGGCTCAGCACCACCGATGAGGAAACGGTCGAACATCGTATATGTCCAGTTTACCTCGCCTGGAGCGAATACCTTCTCGATAGCATATTCCGCACGAAGACGGTCGGTCGTGTAATGCTTGGCATCCATCGGATTGCTAGCGTAACGTACATTATAGTTGGTGTAGGCATTTTCTGCCTTTACTTCATACCCTGGCTTCTGGCACTGGCCGAAAGCCTGACTTGCTGTTAAAACCATTGCTGCTAATATTAATGTTAATTTCTTCATTGTTATATCATTTATTATTTTACTTTTTTACCTTTTTACTTTTTTACCTTTTTACTTTTTTACCTTTTTACCTTTTTACTTTTTCGCAGCTGCTTTTTCCTCTGCCACGATGCGACGGCGATTGATAACCATTAAGGCGATGGTGATGATGGCAAGAACACCCATGCCGACATAAGAGAGCTTCACACCACGATAGATGACCCATCCGAAGAGAGAGGATGCGAAGTCGAGCGCACCTCCTGAGAATCCGTCAGGGATATGAGCGGCGTTGTCGCCAGTAGCCTTGAATACCTCGTTGGCAGCCATCGTGAAGTCTGGCGCCATATCGGTTACAAAATAGAGACCGATGATGAGAGCCACGAGACCGATGATGAGGGTCTTCACCACATTACCCTTGGTGAAAGGAAGTATCATTGGGAAGAGGTAGAACATGCCAGCCAAAGATGCCAATGGCAAGAACTGGTTGCCAGGCAAGAATACGGCGATTGCCAAGATGACAGGAATCAAGATGACAGAAACTACCAAGGTCGTAGGATGACCGATGACCAAGGCAGGGCTCATACCGATGTGTACCTTCTTGCCATTAAACTTGGTCTTCACCAACTCCTGTGTTTTCTCAGAGATTGGCTTCAATCCATCTATAAATAAAGAGGTGATACGAGGAATCAACTCCATCACGGCTCCCATGGTCACACCGAGGAAGAGGATCTTCTTGATGTCGAGCTGTGCCGCCCAACCAATCAAGGCTCCCACGATGACACCGAGTACCAATGGCTCACCGAGCACGCCAAACTTCTTCTTCAATCCCTCAGCGTCGATGTCGAGCTTGGAGAAACCTGGAATCATGTCGAGGAGCTTGTTGAAGCCGATGGCGAAAGGCATGAAGCTCTGGCAGAAAGGTTGTGGGATGGAGATACCATCGAGGTCATAATACTTTTGGAATTTCTCAGCGGTCAAGTCGGCACAAACCAAGGTAATGATGTAGCATACGATGGCGGCAAAGTAGCCCCAAAGCAAGCTCTGGTCCATTACGAAATAAGCCACAGCACCGATGAAAGCGAAATGCCAGTAGTTCCAAAGGTCGATGTTGACCGTACGAGTCGTCTTGGTAATCAACATCAAGAAGTTGACGCCGAGACAGATAGGGATGATGAGCGCACCGACGGCAGTGTTGTAAGCCACGGCAGCAGCGGCAGGCCATCCCATGTCGAACACGTTGAGTTGTAGGTGGTAGAGATCTGAAATAGCTTTCAATGGGTCGTTGAAGTTAGTCGTCAACAAAGCGGTAACCACACCGAGACCTACGAAACCCACACCTACGAAGAGTCCCGACTTCAGCGCCTTACCGAATTTCATGCCAATACACAAGCCGATGACGGTGAAGATGATAGGCATCATCACGCTGGCACCCAAGCTTATGATATAGCTAAATACCTGTTCCATGTCGTTTGTTTAATGAATGTTAGTTAATAATTATGCACCCATGAAGTGCCTTTTTTGATTTGTTTCAAGTCTAATTGGGCACAAAGATACACTTTTTTCTTCAAAAACAATACGATTGGAAAGTAAATATTACTTAAAATTTACAATTTTCGACCAATAAGGCTCAAACTACTCCTCCTTGATTTTCCAATCAATGAGGAATCATGGAGTTGAACAAACCATCGCGTACTTCTTTATTTGGGATTCCAAGGGTATATGCACGAAACATCGGATCATACTTTTTGATGGTAAGGCAACCACTCTGATAAAGTAATGGAAGAGCATCTGTCATCTCCTCTAACGAGAGGTCAAAAGAGTTCAGTAACACCTCCTGGCTCTCCAAGATAGTGAGGTTGGTGTTAAACTTATCCAACTGTTTTAAAAGGAAAGTCGGCGTACCCGAGCCAAACCAATAAGAATCTATCTTCTGAGCATTCAGTGCTTTCACCAAACTGAATGGATTGAACACATCTTCCGAGTTCTCGCTGAAATGATAACCGTCATAATAGCTTCGGAGTGCCTCCAAGCATTCCTCGTAGGTCATGTGCAAAGCCCTCGCCAAACCCTCCACATCAGGTTTCATCACGGTGGTAAGTTCGGTCTTGCTGATACCGCAAATGGCAGAATATTGGTCGAACATACTGATATTATCCAAGTTGTTCAACTCGCTGAAGATGCTGAGCTGAGAAAACTTAGTGATACCAGTAATAAACGTAAATTCCAAGTAAGGGTCGAGTTTCTTGAGCGGACTATAAAAGTTTTGCATAATCAGTCGGAGTTCCTTCAAGTTATCCTTTTCATGCACCACATCGAGCAGTGGAGCATCATACTCGTCGATGATGACCACCACCTTCTCGCCCGTTTGCTCATAGGCACGTTGTACAAGTCCCATCAAACGTTCGTTTGGATAAAATTCGTTATCATCCTTACCATACATTTTTTCGTATGGCAAAAGTATAAAATCAAGATAATGCTTCAAGCTCTCTGCATCGAAGTGCTTGGCACCGCTCATGTCGAAGTGGAGCACAGGATGTTTCACCCATTCCTTCTCGTAATCGGCTATAGCAAGTCCTTCGAAGAGTTCCTTCCTTCCCTCGAAATAAGCCTGCAAGGTAGAGGCAAAGAGAGACTTACCGAATCGTCTCGGACGACTCAGGAAGACATAACTCATTTTCTTTTTACGAAAATCTACGATATACTTTGTCTTATCAACATAAAGATAACCGCCCTCACGAATTTTCTCAAAAGTCTGCACTCCAACAGGATAACAATTAACGATTTCTGCCATATTTCAAATGCTTTTACATTTCACGGTGCTAAATTACAAATAAATTCCGAAACCGCCAAACTTTCTGTTAGAAAAACTCTTTTGTGAAATTATTACCCACAAAAGAACAATTATTCCCCCACATTCACGTAACTAAATGTTAATTTTGCAGCATAAATCATCTTTTACTTATATTACTTATACTGAAAACTATGAAGAAAATTATGACAACCTTGATAACATTGGCTCTATGCGCCAGTGCATCAGGGCAAAAACTGGATGCCATGAGCCGCATTGCTCTCCAACAGATGAAACAAGATGCGACATCTTCCATCTCCGAGGGTAGCTCATGCGCCAAAGGCTTGAAAGCATCCACTCTAAGAACTGCAAATTCCGAAACCATCAAGGCGGTAGTGAAGTTGCAACGAGGAACCGATGTGTCAATTCTTACCGAGCAAAGTTTCTCCGCCACCCCTCTTTGTTCAGACTTCGCCATCGTTCGTACCTCCCTCGATAGCCTTTCTATTCTCTCCGACCTCCCAGCCGTGGAACGCATTTCCATTGCCCAACATAAGATGGAACTGATGCTCAATCATGCCAACGCACTGACGGGTGTCGATAAGATACACGAAGGACTCTTGTCGAAGTCTGAAGACCGCATCGGTTGTTCGGACGAGAGAACCCCATTCACAGGAAAAGGTGTCATGATAGGTATCTTGGACAGTGGATTCGACCCAAACCATGCAATGTTTTTGGACGAGAATGGAAAGAGTCGTTTCAAAGTTATCAAAAAAGATTCAAATAATCCCATAACAGACCAAGAATCCATTAATAACTTTACGACTGATTATAAGAAAAGTACACATGGAACACATGTATGTGGAATTGCAGCAGGTTCTTTCGACAGCGAAGATTTCCAATTAAAAGGAGTTGCAACCAAAGCTGACTTAGCAATGGGACCCGTTCCTAATTCTGTAGCAGACCTAGAATACATAAAATACTTAGCTGAATATTGCAAGGAAAGAAATGAACGCTTAGTTATCAATATGTCTTTTGGCGATGCGCTAGGGCCACATGATGGCAGCGATATATTTTCCCAAGCTATCACTCAACTTATAGAAGACTATGATATTGTAGTTTGCATATCCGCAGGCAATGAATCCGAAAAACATACTGTTGCCAAACACACCTTTACAAATGACAACGATGTGATGAAAGTTTTGTACGACTTAAGAGAAGGCAATAATCAAATAAGCAACTTCATGACAACTTCCAATGACACGCCAATAAACATGAACATTGTTGCAGTCAACAAAAAAACAATGGAAATAGTTAAACGTTATCCAGCAATCATTGACGGTCAAGCACAAGGCATAAATATAGATGATGAATATATTAAAGGCAAAATAACAATAGCCGAAGAAAAAATTCATGATGGGCTCAAAGGATACCTAGTCAACAGTGACTACATATATGAATTAGACGGATATGCTATAGGTTTTGAGCTAGAAGGGCAAGCTAGCCAAAATGTCTCTTGTTATGCCGACAATTTCAAGCCTTTCATTACCAATGTTAGTGATTGGAGCAATAGCCTTACTAGCAATGGAACTATCAGCAACACGGCATGTGCAAAAGGTATGATTGTTGTTGGTTCATATAATTCCGCATCAAGTATTAATTATAAAAACGGAACAAGCACGACACTCAAAATACAACATGGAGAAGATTGGGGCAATGATATTGGAGATATCAGCTATTATTCTAGCTTCGGCACATTATCCGATGGAAAGATATTACCCCATATATGCGCTCCAGGTTCAATTTTAGAATCTAGTTTCAACAGATACTGCACTATCAATTCTTCCAAGAAAACAATAACAAGAACAACTGCGTGGAATGGAAACACCTATTCTTTCTCTGGAATGAAAGGAACATCCATGTCAGCTCCTTACATGGCTGGAGTTGCAGCCTTATGGCTTGAAGCCAACCCAAAGTTGACTCATCAAGAAATCAAGGAGATTGCCATGCAAACCGCCATCAATGACGATGCTTGCAACGAAGGGAATCATTTCATCAACGAAGGAAGGCAAGCTGGTGCTGGTAAGATTGATGCCTATGCGGGATTGAAATACATCTTAGGTGAGAACGAGGCCACTCTCGTCAAGACACCTGTAGAAAAGACATTCATCTTCCGTCGTACATCTTCCACATCATACGAAGTCTTTCAAGCTGGAGCGACGAGCATGACAGCTACCTTATATAATATAGGTGGCAAAACGATTCGCTCCATCAAGTCACAAGGCAATACAATTCAAGTCAACACTGCCAATATGCCAAAAGGCATATATCTACTGAAGGTCAGCAGCGACAAAGGCATTCATTCCCAAAAGATTGCCATCCGATAAGATTTCCAAGAAAAAATTTGTTTATATGAAAATTTCTATTTATCTTTGCAAGAAATAATACACGAACCAGTTAAAATAATTAAATATGGGAAAAACTAAAAATGCAAAAAGTATTTTGGACTTTGCTCCGAACTTCTATTCAGGTGTGGCTTCTGTGCTAACTCCTAGAAGGAAAAGTAAACAATTGCGTGAGGTAGTTATGTCCATGAAGCAGAACGATGGGCTTTACGAGGACTGGAAAGCTATAGGAAGTGACTTACGTTGTGCTATGTCTAAATTTGACACAGAAATGAAATGGCAAAGAAAATAGTTACACAAAAAGGAAGCAATGGCGTATTAACAACAAGTGCTGTCCAAACATTTGAAGGTCCCCTTCCAGCACCTGCCGATTTTGCAGCATATAAGGAAACCTTGCAAAGTGCTCCAGAACGGATTATGGTTATGGCAGAAGAAGAACAAGCCTATAGGCACAAAATAAACAACAAAGTAGTTAATTTTGGGCTTATAGAAAGCATTATGGGAATGTGCTTCGCCTTGATTGCAGTATTGGTATGTATAGTGGCTGCAACATATTTGGCACTAAAGGGATATGTAGCTGTTTCAATTGCCATAATTGGCGTTGTAGGAACTTTAGCTGCTATATTTTATTTAAAGAAAGGTCCTATGGAAAAGAAATAATCGTATTATTGCAGCGTGGTAGCAATATCACGCTGTATTATTAACATATAACATATTATTCACATAAATAAAAAAAAGGAGAAACAAGTATGGCAAGAACATTAAAACCTATTTGTCCTGAGACTCCAATCTTATACGGAGAGGATGCTCGCAGATTCTTGAAGAATATCGAGAATCCAAAGAAAGTTAGTGAAGAACGCAGACAAGAGATTATGGATGCGTATGAAGTATTTAAGAGTATTTTCAAGGGAAACTTATAATCTTTTAAAGAAAAAAGCATGCGAATAACAAAAGTACAAATCCACTAAAATTTTGAAATGCGACGGTTGGAAGGAACTGAGCATATTAACACATTTGACTGCGGAGACGAAGATTTAAATGACTATATTGTCAACGAGTCACCCAATTACACAAAGGCCATGATTTCTGTCACATATATCATCATTGACAAAAACCAAGAAGACAAGATTATAGCCTACTTCAGTTTAGCCAATGACAAACTATCAGTCAGTGACTTTAACAGCAACAGTGAATTCAATAGATTTCGTAAACATCGTTTTCCTCACGAGAAAATCTTAAGAAGTTATCCTGCCGTAAAATTATGCAGATTGGCCGTGTCCATTTCCGCAAAAGATATGGGGATTGGGACTGAAATTATCAACTTCATCAAAGGTTTATACAAACAGGGTAACAGAGCAGGATGCAGATTCGTTACCGTAGATGCGTATAACACAGCAGTTCCATTCTATGAGAAGAATGGTTTTATGCTCCTCACAAAGAAAGAGAGTACAGGTCTAACCACCCCACTCTACTATGACTTAGCAACATTATAAAAACTACCAAATAAACTAAAGGGAGCGTACCTCGCGGCATGCTCCCTTTCATATTGTATATATAAACACTAATTATTAGTAAAAGATAATTAGTTCTTCAGAAAAAAGTCTAATCTTCATCCCAAGTATCCCAAGCATTGAATTTCTTGGAACATTGTGATAAACCGCTACCAGAAGAAGCACTAGTGCTACCTGTTTCTTTATATTGGCTTGTATCGTCACCAGCGTTATAGCCACCGGTTCCTTCACTAGAGGTTGCTAGAAATTCGGCTGTAGCAATGTGCAAAGTATCGACATTCGGTCTAATATATATTTTTTTCATCGTTCGTTTCTTTTTATATCCATTCTTTTACTTAATAACAAACTTTTTGCCACCTTGAACATAAATGCCTTTAGCCAAAGAAGCTTTGTCACCATTACGGCTTACTAACTTGCCATCAAGACTATATATTGGAGAGCAAGATTTTTCGCCTGCAACAATCTCCATTTCATCAATAGAGGTTGTTGAATCATCAAAATCTGCTCCAAAGAATGAAGCCTGCTTTGCACCAGTAGCCTCGAAATCGAAGAAATTCTGATAATCATCCTCACCTGCATCACGTTCATTCGTCTGCACTACACACTTGTTAGGCTTCCATGTCATCTTGTCATCAGTAAGGAACCAAAATTTTGGTTTATCGTTACCCGCTTTAGCATAAACATAGCTATACATAGGGATTTTCACATCAGCAACATCTCGTTTTTCAGACTTAGACAAATAGTTACCAACATAACGATATGGAACATTATTAGGAACGTCGCTTTCACCTACATACTGATTTGTTCCCATGACAATTGTTGGCGTTGGTGAGCCTTCCACTAACTGATAATTATTGACAACGAAAACGGCATCTTCATCTGTCTTTGTTGGATGAATCATGTAAGATTCATGTGCATAAATCACAACATCATCCTCACCTGGAGCAGACGCATTTTTGTCAAAATTCCACTTACCATCAGCACCCTTAGGTCCAGTTTTATGTGCATACACATTCTGCGTAAAATAGAGGACTATTCTATTTTTCTTAGTTATATTATTGACTTGTCTTATAACACGGTCAAACAAACATACCTCAGTATTTGCACCAAAGGTTTCATCTATCATTTTCTTTGTCATGTTGAAAGGAACACAAAGAGTCCACCACTGACCACCTTTAACATCAATAGGGTATTCAGGTTCTTTATCTTCTTCCTTGTCAACATTTACATCGGCATTGGCAAGAACAAAAAGGCGAGTTCCCATGTGAGCTATTTTCTTCAACTCATCCAATGAGTAATAACCAGTCTTAGCATCAGCAGGATGTTTGTCATCAGCTTTTTTATATCCAGCGTATGCTAAAATAGCCAAATCGCCTTCAGTCAAATCCGTACGATATTCATCAACACCATTCCAGTTATATCCATTATAGTTGACAACAAAAGAACGTCTCCATTGTTCCTGGCTTGGCCAAATATATTGTCGCCCAAGGTACGTGTCCTGATAACCAAAGTCACAATCTTTAGGAGCATCGAGTTGTCCAACCTTTAATTCTGTTTGTTCCTGTCCTACTGTTACGTATGTATTAGGATCAGACGATGTTTTACCATAGCAGAAATTCTGGTTCCCTTCTGCTGTCTTGTAAACACGAGAGATGTCTGTAAAGGTTGCACGTTGAGCGTCTTCCAAATCCTTAGGGAAATGGAGCATGGTGAAATATACATTATTATTCTTATAATTCTCACGGTTAGCATATCCTTGGGTATAAGCATCATCATAAATAGTCTCAATGCCTTCATCATGTTTCTTTTGCCAATCCTTGCCTTCATTAAAGCCATTGTCACCCATATAAGATGACATATAGAATGCTGCACCCTCACCCCAGTCAGCATCATATTTAGCCGTTCCTAATGGCATGATAGGAGCCTCCTTGCCATAGAAGAAGACATCCTGATAGTAGCGGAATTGAAAAGCGAAAGGACCAACATATCTTACACTGGCAGGAATTTCTATCGTTGTCTCAGCATTATCTTTAGCATTTCCTGTCAATGCGAAAGCACTGTTGCCAATATACTTTAAGCCTGCATTAAATTTGATACCAAAGATACGGCAATTATAAAATGCACCATCATTGATTGTTTTCAGGGAAGAAGGGAAGCTGATGCTTGTAAGCCCTGTATTGGCAAAAGCTTGCTCACCGATATTTTCCAAACCTTCATTGAGAGTGATTGAAGTAAGCTTAGTTCCACAAAAAGCTTTCTTACCAATCAGAGTCAGAGTAGATGGTAGATTCACATTCGTAAGATTTGTACGATCTAAAAATGCTTCATCACCAATCCGATCATAGCCTTCAGGAATATTAATGGTTGTCAAACAATTTTGCCAATAATTGGTACCCAAGACCTGAGAAGGAACTACCATTTTTTCCTCATCTTTTCCTGTAGTTTGGCTATACACCGTTGTCTTCTTTGTAAGAGGCAAGGTCAATGTAGTCAGCACAGGTGTAGGAGTCCAAACATCTTTTGCGCTAAAAGTTTCAGAAGAAAGTTCATTGCATGTAGCAGCCTCCAAGTCCAAAGTCTTCAAAGTAGCATTATATAATTTATTTCCTGAATTAGTAATAAATAATATTTTAGATATAATATCATTGTTAATCAGCAAATCTTCAGTTGAAGCCTTCTCAAACTTAACGGTTTCATAGCTACCACCAGCGATTTTCTTTTGAAGTAAATCCGCAAATGTGTATTCCTTTGAATCTTTCCCAATATAATCAGAGTGTGTTCCATTCTCACCAAAGAAAGCATCATTGTCTTCAATCTGAGAATAGGTAGCTGTACCTGTGTAGAAAACTTCGCCTGGAGTCCAAGTATAGGTTACATTAGGAGCAAGGCCTATATATGTTTTACCTCCATCAGAAGACTTGAACATATTGTAGTCACTACTAACTTGATATGTAGTTTTGGAACTAATATATTGAGATTTGAACTCATCCAATGTAAGCATGGATATACTCTTGGATTTCAATTCGTCAAATGTATAGGTACCAGTTGTAGCTTCTCCTGTACAAACGAAATATACTGACATATTTTTATAATCGTAATTTTCGTTTTCAGAATTCCATGGAGTGATATTTATCTCAGTTTTTTCGGTTACTTTGTCTGAAATAGTGACAGAGTTTTTATCGTTATAATTATTATACCAACCTACGTAAAGATTGGCAATTTTATCCTCTCTCCAAGTCTTGGTAGAATTTACGGCTCCAAATGGGGAAGTCCAATTAGTTGGCTCACCATCACATACCTTTTTATATTCATACGCTGCCTGATAATAAGTCTTATTGGCAGAATATGAATCACCTTGATTTACCTTTGTACCATTGCCATCGGTAAACACATAACCTACCGCCTTGTCTGTGAAGACACGGGCAGAAAGGTCTGTAGTCTTATACGTAGTGAGGTCACCCTGACCAGAAATGGTCAAAGTCTTACCATCATCCGAAGCGTTGAATGTCACGCTTGTTGTAGTCGTGGTTTGTGCATCAACATTGCCCCCCCATGTAAGAGAAGCAACCATACAGATGCTTGTTAATAGAACTTTTTTCATCTTTTACTTAATTTTACTTTAACTTATATTCTAATAGAAAATTGATTCTAATTGGAAAATATTAAATCATCTTTTACTTATACAATTTGCAATGTATCTCGTTACCGAGACAATCTTGTTCGTTATAAATATCTCTTTTGCAGAGGATTTCATTTACCTTAGTAGAGAACTTAATCTTATCGAATCTGTCTTAAATTCGGTTGCAAAATTATATATAAAAGTAATACTGTGCAAGTATTTACTTAATCTTTTAACATCTTTTTAATGATAAATTATCATAAAATACACTGTTGGAACATAATATACACTTACATGGCGAGAAAAAAGGAAAGTAAATAGCTGCAAAAGCTGTCAACAAGCAAATGCTCGCCCTCTATTATGGCGTCGGCAAGTACGTTTCAGAAAACACTCGTAATGGTGCCTGGGGAACTGGGGCTATAGAAAACATCAGCGAGCAACTCAGAAGAGAGTTGCCAGGGCTTCGGGGATTCGGTTCAACGAGTATAAAAATGATGCGCATTTTTTATGAACAATGGAGTACTTCGATAAATCGTCAGCCAATGGCTGACGATTTACAAGCATCAGATAATCAGGTTATTAAATCATCAAACACTCTTTTGGCTTTAAATCGCCCGCCAATGGCGGGCGATTTAGACTGGCATGATTTTTTTGCACTAAGTTTTTCTCATCACGATGAAATTTTAACCAAGACAAAGACTTTAGAGGAACGGGTATTCTACATACACCAAGCTGCCACATTGCACTGGGACAAATATACATTGCGAGACAACTTGAAGGCTGACTTATATCACCACCAAGCGCAAATGCCGAATAACTTCGCCAAAACCTACCACCGGAAGAAGAATTCAAAAAGATTCTCGATGGAGAAAGTGACTGATTAACCTATTTACAGATGCTGTCCTTTGAAAGCCCAACTGCTATTTTGGTAAAACAGCCCACTGGCAGACAAAGAACAGCTCACTGTCTTACGAAGGATAGCCCTTTGTAACCTAAGAGACAGCGGACTGGCGGCTTATCGGACAGTCTGCTATCTCTCGCAGCCATCAATATTTCTCCGTATCATTCTGCTTTAAAACAAGCAGTATGGCTGAAAGAACTCATCGCATACGCTGAAATACCCTTCACCCTTCATCTTTTGCCCCGAAATGCCGATAAACACTGGGGATTTCAAGGGTGAAGGGTTGGATTTACCCTTCATCCTCCCTTCATCACCCTTCACCTAAGGCATATATTCTCCCCCTATTCCATCATAAGTTATGACTCTTTTCATCATAAGTTATGACTCGTACTTGCCATAAGTTATGACTAAATTTGTGCATCATATTAGACTCTCCAGAGTCATATTTCCTCAGTTGGCGCATTTTCACTTCCTAAGTTGGCGTTTTACACCACTTAGGGACGACCTTTAATTTTATAACTCATCCCTAACCCACTTCTTATACCCACTTAGGGACGACCTTCAGCAAGAAGATGGAAGGCGGTGAAGGGTGGAAGAAGGGCTACATAAACAAATCCTCCATCGTCACCTCGCTGTTTACCAATCCACTGTACTTGCCCCCCTTAACTCCAAATGTTGTCACAAAAGTATTAGCCAAGGTTTTGGTGGTTTTAGTCACACGACGGAACAAAGCCATTCTACTTCGCAACTTTTCGCTATAAGACTTAGTGATTTCAAAGGGCTGTGTTGAAAATTTCATCTCACACAAGTTTACAACTCTGTCTCGACGGTCAATTACCAAATCAATCTGTCCTTTCTCCTCACCATCACTCCCTGTCCAAGAAGAAGCTTGAGTCAATATTCCACTTATGCCCAAAGCCTTTTTGATTTGTGGCAAATGCAGCAAACATATTTGCTCAAAAGCATATCCCATCCATGAGACTCTCTTTGGGTTATCAAGCATATTGCTCCATGTATGTTCATCACTTACCTCACTAGCCATGAAGTTATGGTAGAAGAGCGTAAAAAGGTCGGTCAACTGATAAACCGCATCACGCTGTTTCTTGCCAAATCCATGATATTTTCTTATAAAATCACAATTTTGCAAGTTTGTTAGAATATCAGTAAGAGCTCCTCCCTTTGGTAGTTTCAAGCCAGTAACAATTTCCTCTCGTGTCAAACCTTTCTTCTTCTTTGACAACAATTCCACCACCCCATAATATCTTGGCGAATCCTCAAACAAAGAGCGGAAGACAAAATTATACTCATCTTTCAGCATACCTGCCATTGAAAAGAGAAGCCGATCTACATTTTTTTCCAAACTTTCATTGGCATGCAGATGACTTAAATAATAAGGTATTCCACCAAAGATAGCATAACACTGCATGATAGTATAACGTTCCCAATCAATATGGATGCTTTGCAAATATAGCTCAGTCTCACCCAATGTGAATGGCATTAAGCGCATAGAACAAGTAAGGCGATTATACAACCCGCCTTTTGCTCCTATCAAATTTTTTATCATCCATGTGGCAGCCGAGCCACAAACATACAGTTTCAACTTATCTTGCTGTGCCCCCCAACTATTCCAGAAGAAATCTAATTCTTGCACAAACTTCGATCGAGGTGTGTCCAACCAAGGCAACTCATCCAAAAAGACTGTTACTGTCTCTTTATCCACACCTTCCAAATATGAACGAAGCAATCTAAAAGCTTCATGCCAATCGGTTGGTTGTGGCACAAATCCTTTGGACTTCGACTGCAATTCTTCTGCAAAGTTACGAAGTTGGTCTTTCATCGAACCTTTATACAACCCTGTTATATAGAAATCAAAATCATCATGGAAGAACTGACGTATAAGAAAGGTTTTTCCCACACGTCTTCTTCCATACACCGCAACAAATTCTGCCTTGCCCGAAGTTGAGCATAACTTTAATTGTTCTTGTTCATCTTTTCTTCCTATAATTATCTGTGCCATAATCCTTTAATTAAGATTTTATGGCGCAAAATTAATAAAATAAATTTAAACAACAAATGTTTTCACACTTTATAACTCATCCCTAACCCACTTTTTATACCCACTTAGGGACGACCTTTAATTTTATAATTCATCCCTAACCCATCTTTTTACACCACTTAGGGATGTACTTCAAAGAAAAATAGATGAAGGGTGGTGAAGGGTGGATGAAGGGTAAAAAAGAACCCTTCACCTTCTGAATCCCCTGTGTTTATCGGCATTCCAGGGGAAAAGGTGAAGGGTGAAGGGTATTTTAGAGTATGAGCAGAAGATAAACTTCTACTTAAAACATAAAATATTTTCCAAACAAAAGACTTGTTTCAAATAAAAGTTGTATTTTTGCAAAGTAAACGTAAAATGAAGGAAATTATGGCAAAAATCGTAAATTACTATCCTGTAGGAGTGCAGACTTTTGAGAAAATTCGCAATGAAGGTTATCTCTATGTAGATAAGACAAAGTATATTGTAGATTTTCGCAAGAAAAAAATGAGTTATGTCTTTCTGAGTCGTCCGAGACGATTCGGCAAATCGCTCTTTGCCTCTACCTTGCAGGCTTATTTCGAGGGCAGGAAGGAACTCTTCGAAGGACTTGACATTACTGATTACGAGAAGGAGTGGGTGAAACATCCCGTACTCCATTTCGACATGAGTGGTGCAAAGCACTTCGATGCGGAGAGTCTGAAGCATTATCTTGATATTATTCTCTTGCCATACGAGAAATTGTATGGAAAGGATGACAACGAGCTTTACCCCAACGAACGTTTGATGGGGCTTGTTGAGCGTGCACACGAACAGACAGGCGAAAAGGTGGTGGTCATCATCGATGAATACGATGCCCCTCTGCTTGATGTCGTACATGAGAAAGATAACTTGAAGGAACTCCGCCTTATCATGCAAAACTTCTACAGTCCCTTGAAGAAACTTGACCCACATTTGGAATTTACGTTTATCACAGGTATCACCAAGTTCTCTCAACTCAGCATCTTCAGCGAATTGAACAACCTCGACAACATCAGTATGCTCGACCAATACTCTGCTATATGTGGCATCAGCAAGACGGAACTTACCACCGTGATGAAACCAGACGTTGAGGGACTTGCCAAAGCCCTTGGCATGACTTACGAGGAATGTCTGGAGGAACTACGCAGCTATTACGATGGATACCATTTCAGCGAACACTCCGAGGATGTGTTCAATCCATTCAGCCTGGTAAGATGCATGAACAGCCAAAAAATAGATTCCTATTGGTTTGGCTCTGGCACCCCAAGCTACCTCATCAAAAGCCTTCAAAAATACCACGTCAACGTGATGGACATCGAAAAAAAAGGAGTAAATGTGGATGACTTTGATGTTTCACCAGAACAGATGACATCTGCCCTTCCTTTGCTCTATCAAAGTGGCTATCTGACCATCAAGAAATACAACCCTCTGCTGAAACGCTATGCGTTGGGCTACCCGAACAAGGAGGTCAAAATAGGGATGCTCAAGAGCCTTGCACCCAATTATCTTTCTCCTATATCCATTGACAACAATGGTTTAGTGGGTGATTTCCTCGAAAAGCTTTACGATGATGACTTGGAGGGAGCTATGGTGCGACTGAAAGCATACCTTGCCAGCATCTCAAATCGTTTGTCCAATAAGAACGAGCGAGACTTTCAAACGGTCTTCTACTTGATTTTCAATCTGATGGGAGCTTTCATGAAGGTAGAGGAAAATAGCGCGATTGGAAGAGCTGACGCTGTCATCCATATGCCAGATGCCATTTATGTCTTCGAGTTAAAGTATGACGGTTCTGCAGAAGAAGCCATCAAACAGATAGATGACAAAGGCTATCTGATACCTTATTCCGCAGATGGAAAACGTCTCTTCAAGATTGGTGTCAACTATGATAGCAACCAACGCACGATTGGCGATTGGATTATTAAACAAGGTTAAGCAATAACTGTAAAAAAGGTGAAGGGTGGATGAAGGGTAAAAAAGAACCCTTCACCTTCTGAATCCCCTGTGTTTATCGGCATTCCAGGGCAAAAGGTGAAGGGTGAAGGGTATTTTTGAGTATGATACAAATATCTCTTAATCCTGATAATATACTCTCTTTACGCGATTGCTGATGGTGGTCAGCACCTCGTAAGGGATGGTATCGAGGATGTCGCTCAGGGTCTGCACTGGCAGATGCTCGCCGAAGATTTCAACACTATCGCCTTCCTTGCAGTCGATGCCCGTGACATCTATCATCGCAACGTCCATGCAGATGTTGCCCACGTACTCAGCTTTCTGACCATTTACCAAGCAGTAAGCATGGCGATTGCCCAAGTGACGGTTCAAGCCATCGGCATAACCGATAGGAATGGCTGCAATGACACTGTCCTTGTCGAGGATGGTCTTGCGACTGTAACCTACGCTCTCACCAGCCTTGATGTTGTGCATCTGGAGGATGGTGGTCTTCAAGGTGCTCACGCAGTTGATGGTCTCGTTGTTGCGAGAGTTGATGCCATACAAGCCAAGACCCAAGCGGCACATATCCAACTGACGCTCAGGGAAGTGCTCGATGCCTGCGGAATTGCAGATGTGGCGGAGTATCTTGTGGTCGAAAGCTGCCTGCAACTGTTTGCTGCCCTTGTCGAAGAGTTCGAACTGATGTGCAGAGAAGTCATCGAAGTTGTCATCATCGCTACCCACGAAGTGTGAGAACACACTGCGAGGGATGATGGCGTTCTGATGCTTCAACTTGCCTATCAACTCCTCCATGTCATTCTCTGGGTCGAAGCCCAAGCGGTGCATACCGGTATCGAGCTTGATATGGACAGGGAAACCAGTGATGCCCTCCTTCTCAGCAGCCTTGATCAAGGCATCCAAGATACGGAAGCTATAGACCTCTGGCTCCAAGTCGTAGTCGAACATGGTCTTGAAGGCGGTCATCTCAGGGTTCATAATCATGATGTTGCTGGTGATGCCGTTCTTGCGAAGGGTGACACCCTCGTCGGCAACTGCCACAGCCAAGTAATCGACACGATGGTCTTGCAAGGTCTTGGCGATTTCCACAGCACCTGCGCCATAGCCATCCGCCTTGATCATGCAGACGAGCTTGGTCTCTGGTTTCATGAAAGCACGATAATAGTTCAAGTTGGCAACCACGGCATTGAGGTTCACCTCCAAGGTCGTCTCGTGTACCTTCTGAACAAGCAACTCGGTGAGTTGGTCGAAACCAAACTGGCGAGCACCCTTCAAGAGGATGACTTCGTCGCGCAAGGACTTGAACACCTCGCTATCAATAAACTCCTTCACATCGTGGAAGAAGAACTTTTCTGAAATCTGTATCTCCTCGCTCTGCTCATAGAGCTGCGGACCGACACCGATGAACTTGACCACGCCACGCTTGCGGCACAAGTCGCTCACCTCCTTGTACAAGTCCTTAGGATTCTCGCCACTCTGGAAGATGTCGCTCAATATCAAGGTATGGCGACGACCCTTGTGGTCAGGGCGACGGCTCATGAAGTCGAGGGCTATGTCAAGGGAGTTGATGTCGGAGTTGTAGCTGTCATTGATGAGTGTACAACCGTGCTGTCCTTCCTTCACCTCCAGTCGCATGGCAACAGGCTCAAGTTGTGACATACGCTTATCCACATCCTCGGCAGAGAGACCGAGTTTGCGGGAAACAACCGCCGCAATAATGGAGTTGGTCACGGACGCATCGTCGATGAATGGCAAGGAATAGCTGTCCTCCTCACCTTTATATATATAGGTAACGATGGAAAGGTTGCCTTTCTTCTCTACATTCTTCACGAAGAAAGGAGCCTTGGCATCCTTCATGGACCAATAGAGTTTCTCGCCCTTGTAGTCGTGATACTCCCCTACCACCTTGGTGACAATCTCGTCATCGCCATTATAGACGATGGTCTCCGCATCATGGAAGAGGACGATCTTCTCGCGGCACTTTTCCTCCAAGGAACCGAAGTTCTCCTGATGGGCAGAACCTAGATATGTAAGCACAGCGATGGTAGGCTGGATGATGTCACGAAGGGCGAGCATCTCGCCCGGCTGACTGATACCAGCCTCGAAGACACCCACCTGGGTCTGCTCGTTCAGCAACCATACCGAGAGAGGCACACCAATCTGCGAGTTGTAGCTGCGAGGGCTGCGGGTAACAAACATGCTCGGAGAGAGCAACTGATGCAGCCACTCCTTGACCATCGTCTTGCCATTGGACCCAGTGATGCCCACGATAGGGATGTTGAACTCATCACGATGACGCTCAGCCAGACGCTGAAGAGCCTCCAACGTATTGACCACCTTCAGGAAGTTGGCCTCTGGATAATCGGAGGCATACCCCTTAGGCACATTAGTAACTACGAAATTTCTAACACCACGGCGATACAACTCAGGAATGTAGTTGTGACCGTCGTTACGCTCTGACTTCAATGCGAAGAACAGAGTTTCCTCTGGGAAACAGAGTGAACGGCTATCGGTCAAGATGAAACCGATATTCGTATCCTTGTCTCCATAGCGACGCGCACCTATCAGTGTGGTTACCTTTTCGATAGTATAAGTCATTATCTTACTGTTTAAAATATTTTTCTTCAAATTGTCTCTTCTTCTCCTCCGTCTTGGCGATGAACTGCTTGGTCGCCTCGCTGTCGGGGTCGAAAGGCTTGTGCCCCAAGGCTTCCTTGATGGGCTTCCATTCCGCCAGCATCTCTTCGGCTGCCTTGCCAAAATAAGCCTGTCGAAACTTCTGCCAGATGTACTCCACGGCTTGGTCGCTCGGATGGAGCATATCCTCCTTGTAGAAGCGGTAGTCGCGAAGTTCGTCGTTGACGATCTCGTATGCCGGGAAGTAACGTACCACCTCGGGGAATCGCTCACACAGCAAATCAGCAGCAAGGAGCAAGGTCGCCTTGGACAACTGGCTCTTATGGAAGCCATACTTGGCATAGCGGATAGGGCTCACCGTGACGATGATGCGCTTGACACCTTGACCCAGCAAAGCCCAAACAGCCTTGGAGAGCTCCACCACACACGCCCCCACCGTCAACTCTCTCTCCTCGAAAAGACGTTGAGGTCGCTTCTGACAGTTATCCACCACCTCGCCTGTCTCCTTCAGGATATAGACGTGGTTGGTGCCGAGCGTGAAGATCGCCACATCGACCTTCCGAGAATCGGAAGCATCTGTGGCTGCCGAGTCAGCCTCTTTAGAGAAAGGCTCACCTTTGAGGAATCGCTCCACGGAATGATTGACGCTCGTAGGATTGTACATCACCCCGTAAGGATTGACCACGGCACGGAAGCGGTTCTCGACAAATCGTTTGCCGAGATTGTCAGCGAAACAACTGCCCACGAAAAGCAGTCGATCTGATGGCTGAATCTCATAGTCAGCCTTGCCTATATTTACTTCCGTCCTAAAGTCCATTGAATTCTTCACTCTTCGTTCTTCACTCTTCACTTACAATTCACTCTTCACTTAATTTTTTCTTTTTCCATTCCAATCCCAAACCTACAACCAGGAGCAGCAAGAGGACAACATAGCCCACATAAGCCACGGTCTCCGTCTTCTTGATGGAAGTAGGATGGAAATCGAGGACCACCTTGTGCTTGCCAGCCTTCACATTCAAGGCACGCAAGATATAGTTGACTCTTCCCAGTTCCGCAGGCTGTCCATCTACTGTGGCAGTCCAACCCGGATAATAGATTTCGGAAAAGACGATGACACCGCCCTTGTTGGATGTCACCTCGTAAGTCAAGTTGTTTGGCTTGTATTGCACCAGTTTCACGATGGAAGTATCATCCTGTGGTGTGCCCTCGCCCAAGACATCCTTGAACTTCACGTCAGCCACAGCCTCATGGCGCAGATTCAACTTACCGACCTTGTCGATTTCCTCGTTGGCATTATTGACATAAGTCACCTTATCCACAAACCAAGCATTGCCGTATGCGTAAGGGTTCTGCAAAGGCACTGTCTGCCCGCCCTGCAAAGGCATGATGAAGTACTTGGTGTTCAGCATGTTCAACACAGGGAAGATGCTATCGCCATTCACCTGGGTCATGTCGCCGTTGGCATCAGCCACCGCCTTCATCGTCTTCTGCATCTCTGGAGCGATGTGAGCGTCTATCATCTCTTGATAACGACGGAGCTTGGCAGCATGATAACCGCCGATGCTCTTATGGTAATAAGAAGTCTCGTTCTCATTGAAGGTGTTCGAAGCCAAATTGAGCACGCGATAGTCGAGTGCCTTGTCACGAAGGATAATCTTGTCGGTCTCCGTCATCAGCTGAGGCGTATCACGCACACTCTTCTCCACAAACATATCGTCGTAGAGATAACGCTTGTTGACCATCCACATATCCACCAAACAGAGGACTGCGATACCCGCAATCATAAACTCCTTGCCCAACTTCTTCGTCTTGTAGAGGAAAAGGAAAGCACTGCCGATGAGGATAATCCAGAAAGAACGCCAGCAATCCGAGGTAAAGATGCCCTTGCGTATCTCCGTCAGATTACTGATAAGAGGTCCCTGGTACTCGGCTGGCAACTGTTGCAAAGCTTGCAACTCCTGACCCGACACGAAGTTTGAGAAGAATACCCCTGGCATCACGGCAAACAAGAGGCAGAAGCCCGCCGTCAAGCCGAAGCTAGCATAAACAAACTTTGCCTTTTGGGTCAAGATTTCTGGTTCATCGACTATCTTCTTCAACGCCATCATCGCCAACAACGGGATGGTGAACTCTGCGATAACGAGGATGGAGGCCACCGTTCGGAACTTGGCGTACATCGGGATGTAATCCAAGAAGAAATCGGTAAACGGCATGAAGTTCCTACCCCATGAGAGCAAGACACTCAAAATGGTGGCAGCCAACAAAGCCCACTTCATCGGACCCTTGACGATAAACAAGCCCAGGATGAAGAGCATCATCACGAAGGCACCCACATAGACAGGTCCGCTCGTGCCAGGCTGGTCGCCCCAGTACTGACCGAGCTGTTGATAAATCTGCACGAAGTTAGGGTCAGCCTTCTCCATCGCCGTGGTATTCTGAGCCAAAGGAACAGAAGCGCCACCCTTGGCATCAGGAATCAAGAGCGTCCAAGTCTCGTCGATACCATAGCTCCACTGGGTGATATAGTCTCTATCCAAACCACTGTTGGTCTGGTTGGCAGCATTTTTCTTCACAAGTTCACTCTTGCCACGCATAGACTCCTGTCCATACTGCCAAGTGTGATAGAGATTGGAAAGATTGAGGGAAATACCGATGGCTGCACCCACGATGCACACGGCAGTCGCCTTTCCGAAGCGAGCCAACTCCTTTTTCCGGATGGCATCCACCAAGAAAGCAATCACCATGAAGAAGATGATGAAGAGGTAATAATAAGTCATCTGCACGTGGTTGGCATTGACCTCGAAGGCAGCGAAGATGGCTGTCACCAGCAATCCCCACAAATATTTGCCACGATAAGCCAGCACTATACCAGCTATCATCGGAGGGAGATACGCCAAAGCCATCACCTTCCAGATATGTCCTGCGGCGATAATGATGAAGAAATACGAAGAGAATGCCCAGATGATGGAACCCAATGCCGCCAAGGACTGTCGGAAGTCGAAGGCTCTCAAGAGGATATAAAATCCAAGGAGATAAGCAAAGACATACCACACATAGTCTGGCAACCAAAGGTGATAAGCCTTGACCGCCTGGTTGAGCACGGCATCGCTCTCATAAGAAGGCGACATCTGATAGGTAGGCATACCACCGAAGGCAGAGTTTGTCCATCGGGTCGTCTCGCCGGTCTGCTGTTGGAAAAGTTCTTTCTCATGCCCTATTCCCTTGCCCGCAGACGCATCGTGACGGAACAAGATACGCCCATCCATGTCGGCTGGCATGAAATACACGAAAGCGATAATCGCAAACAAAACTACTACTAGAATATCCAGTAGGTACTTCTTCAAAAATTTCATTCTTTCTATAAACGTTTATAATTTGGGGGCAAAGATAATGCAAATCGAAGACAAAACAAAATATAAAGCGAAAAATTATGTTTTTTTTGTTGAGAAAGGAGTTGCGATTGAGAGATAATTGAAAAAAACAAGAGAGATGGGATTGAGAGATAGTTGAGAAAAACAAGAGAGATGGGATTGAGAGATAGTTGAGAAAAACAAGAGAGTTGGGATTGAGAAATAGTTGAGAAAAACAAGAGAGTTGGGATTGAGAAATAGTTGAGAAAAACAAGAGAGATGGGATTGAGAAATAGTTGAGAAAACAGGAAAGTTAGGATTGAGAGATTGGTATTTAATGCGCCCTGAAAGGGCAATCAGCTCCAAGCCCAGGGCAACACCCTGGGTATAGCAGTCATTTAAGAAAGTCGCCCTGAAAGGGCAAAAGCAACTATTTATCAATGCTTTTGTCCTTTCAGAGCGACTGTTGTGGGTGTTATCATTAGCTACAATTTGGACTAACGACACACCCTCTTACCTATTCTATTACTTTATAATTTCTTCCAAATAATGATGCGCCTTGTCAGGGCTGCTCGTATAGAGCTGGATATTCCCCTCAGGATCGATGACCACCAATGATGGGATAAACTTCACATAGTACCCATCCGTCAATGCCTTCATCGCAGCTTGTGGTACAAGATACTGTCCCCAAGTCATTTTTTCCTCATCCATCGCCTTTTCCCAATCCTGACGTTTTCTGTCAACAGAAATGCTGACGATGTTGAGTTTGTCACCCAACTTTTGGTGCAACTGCTTCACACTTGGGATGGCTGCACGGCAAGGGCCACACCAAGAAGCCCAGAAGTCGATGAAATTGTACTTGCCAGAAATGACGACATCCTTCAAATTGACAGACTTGCCATCTGGAGTTTCAAGGCCCAAGTCCTTGTAATGAGAACCTTTGAGATAAGCTTTCATCACGCCAACGGTCTTCGCAAAGTTGGCATAGCGCACCTGGTCGTAATTGTTGGCAAACGTACTCAACAACTTATCATAATATTCTGCAGTAAAAGCAAAAGGTTGCTCCAACTGAGCATCCAACAGCAAAAGACTCACCGCATAATCGGGATGAGCAGCAATAAAATCATCATTCAATTTTTCCTCTGCCGCATCAGCTTCTTCCACCAAAGGTTGCAAGCGTTGCATGGCAAGACTATCAGGACCGCCTTGGCTCTTTTCACGGAACTGTGCATCACGATATTGCTTATTCAAGAGCCGAGCCTTCAAACGAGCATCGTAAGTTGCATCCGCCCACTCCTGATATTGTTGCTGTGCCTTGCCACCCACAATTTTCAAGTTTTTCTCACGAACCATCGTCACGTTGCGGAAGTCATAATTGCGAGCGATGCTGTCGAAGCAAGCTGCGCTCACTGTATAGTTGGTTGCCTCCAACATAAACTTACCCCCACGATCCTCTGCAAAATCATTCTCCTTGTAAGCACTTTCTGGCTTATCATTGATTTGAAGTTGGACAAGCATGGTTCCTTCCACCTTGCCAGTCAAAACAAAGGAGCTCCCCTTGGTCAGGCATTCCGCCTCGATGTTTCTACCACTTTCTTGGGAGCGAAGACTTACCTTGGTGCCATTCTTCACACCTGGAATATTGCCCTTAATGGTGAAAGGCTGACTTGCTACAGCTTTAGCATTCTGTGCAAAAGAAGGAACAAAAGCACCCACAGCCATCAAAGAGGCTGCGAGTGCACGAGAGAGAGATTTGAGATTTATCATCATTTTACTTCTATTCTTTAAATTGGGATGATACATTATATTATTTATAAAGATTGAACTATTTGATAGCTTGCGCAATACTCTGACGGATAGTCTCAGGATTATGCGTAATGCAAATCACCTTGCCGTCTGCACCTATCAACACCAAGCGAGGAATGGATGTAATCGAATAAGCGGTCGCAGCCTTCTCTAATTTCGACATCGGAAGCCACAACTGCATCCAAGGCATATTTTCCTCTGTCTCAGCCTTCAGCCACTTGTCTTTCTTTTCATCCACCGAGCAAGATACAACCTCCAACTTTTCGGCATATTCCTTTGCCATCTCCTTCACCTTAGGAATAGCTTCACGACATGGTCCACACCAAGAAGCCCAGAAGTCTATCAACATCAGTTTGCCGGACTTCATCAAAGAAGACAAAGACACGTTCTTACCTGATTTATCTTCCCCTATAAAGTCTGTATAGCTTGCTCCATTGGCATGAGAGCGGAAATAATCAAGATTACGCTTGATGAAGTTGACGTGCGTTGTATCGGGATTATTCGCCAAAGAAGCATACTGTTTGTCGAAAAGTTCCTGAGAGTAAGTAAACGGAAGATAAGCATACTGAGCGACCAAAGCGGCAGTGACAGGATAATCAGGATGAGCAGCAATAAATTCGTTGTGCTTTACCTCTCGTATTGCCTTAGCGGCATCAGCTCTTTCCTTGAAGTCCTTGATGGAATCGTCAATTCCCGCATTATCGAACCATGCCATAGCCTCAGCATAGCTAGCACTATCAGCTGTAATCATTGCCGCACGCATATAGTCGAGATACTCGTCCATCTGCCTTTGAGCCTTTCCAGCCTCGATGGTCAGTTTGCCATCAGACTTGTTGGCAAGACCTTGTTTTTTTTTTGAGCTCATATCTGCCAGCATCAAGTCCTTGTCTATCTTTACCGAGATAGGACTTCCATCGGTCATCAACTGTAGTTCCGTCACTTTCATCCACTTATCCTTGTTACCCTTGGTAAAGAAGTTTAAGTTGACTAGGCAAGGTGTCTTTTTAAATTCAGCAGAGAATGCGAAAGACTCGCCCTTGAACTTGGCAGATGCGATACGCTTGACATTCTGCGGATTCTCCGCATCCGCCAAAGCCACCATACAACTGTCGGTATTGCCCAATACCTGTCCCTTGACAGAGACGGTGTTTTGAGCAACAGCATTGCCACCCACGAAGAGTAGCAATGCAGGTAATATAGTTTGTAGTTTCATAAATTACAATTCATATTTTGTTGTTACTGGGCATCACGGACGTAACGGACACTGAGGCAGTGTTTATCTTGCAGAATAATCAATCTATTGACAGCATTCATACCGGGAGTTATCATCCTAGCATATGCAGCAGCCTCCTTATTGACCTCAATATCAGAGGCTGTCCAATAATAGCCATAATCACCCTGATGATAAAGGCTAATTGTCGTATTACTAGCATTGCATACCTCGCCACCAAAGACAAAATTCAAAGATGTACCCTCTCCATTCTGAACAAGCAATGAAGACACTCCAGATCTCCATCCTACCTTTTCTAGATCGGCAGCTTTCATGCCTAGTTCACGTTCTAACGACATAAAGTCCTCGTCAGTTGGAAGTCGCCATCCCTCTGGAGCATTATCCACAGCCTCTTGCCAAGTATAATAGTTTCCATAATCAGCATACCATTGTTTCCAATCACTTAAACTACCATCAAGCCCTAAGCCATAACCAAATTCATTTGTCCACTTAGGATTATAGACATCTTCGTAAAAAGGCTCATCGCAACGTAGGTTCTCTGTCATCCAATCAAGATTACCTATTCTCACCCAATGATATTCATTGCCATCTTGGTCGGTCAACGTACCTGAAGCCGTAGGATTGATTACCTGTTCATCATCATCACTGCATGCTCCCATAACAAACGATAATACCAAGAAGCATATCATATATACATATTTCTTCATATTTGCTGTCAATTAAGATTTACTTTTATTCATCCACGATAATTCCCATTGACTCTATAAGCTCTTTCATCTTGTTAAAACGAGCTATACAGATTGGGTAATCGGCAAACGTTTCCTCGAACTCTTCTTGCGAATAAGTGAATACAGCTGTAACGAAATCTGACACATCATATTCTTTATAACGGAAAGACCATTTGCTACCATCTCTCATGAAGCCCAACGAACGAGCCAAATCGTCATCATAGCCAAGAGGATAGCCTAAATCATCTTTATAATACCACCCAGACGTCAAGTTGTCATAATTATCAACCAAAGCGTAGAAGTCCTTTAAGAAACTATCACCTTTAAGTTTTACCTTAGCCAACACAATCTTTTGCAATATGTCAGAAAAATAACTAGGATTATCAAAAGCCTCGCCTTCAGACAAACTTATCACATAACATTGCGACCCCATGTAATAATTTAAATTTGATTTTTGCTGCCACTCGCCATCTCTACTTTTCCATGATGTCATCTTATTGACCAACAACACAGAGAACGGAGTGTTAGTGCCCAAGCGACGAATCAAATTATCTTCCACCAATTTGGCCGCTTTCCGTTTGTCCTCAATGCTACTAATGTAATCGTATGTATAACGATAATAGTCGGTAGCAGAAGAACTGAACATATCATACGTTATGTCCAACAGTTTTAATTCATAAAGAGGATGTCCCTGCTCATCAACACCAGTCTGTACTTTTCGCAAGGTATCATTAAAGAGCAAATAACACTTATTCTTCTCATAGAAACTACGCCTCAAGGAAGCTTCTTCACTTTGATCCTCGGCAATAGGCGCAAACTTATTGGCATCAGCAAAACTTGGCGACACATCCTCATCATTAGAGCAAGCCCCAAACAGAACTATTGCCAAATATAAGAACATTAATAAATTTATCTTTTTCATCATATCATTTCTTAGTTATAATATGTTACAACTGCTTACCAATCCTCGTCCGAGCCCGAGCTAAAGTCTTCGCTCGAGAAAGGTCTTCTAACAGGTCGTTCATTACTTCCCAACGATGGTTGGAACTCTTTTTCGTCCTGCGGAATGTCAAGAGTATATGCAGCGTCATTCTTCTCCAAACGATAACGACTCACATTGGAACGATATGTCTGGTAGTCCTCTGTCTTGAAAGTGGACATCGAATGTTCTATCACCTTGGAGTATGGGTAATTTACATCCACTGTATAACGACGCAAATCAAACCATCGATGCCCCTCAAGGAACAATTCACGCTCACGCTCTTCACGAACAAAAGTAATCAATTCCTCACCAGTCAACGAGAGAGGCTCAGCATCTTCTACACGCTTTGCACGCAACTTATCCAACCAAGAGCACGCCTCCTGACTATTACCCATCTGGGCCTCAGCCTCAGCCAAATTAAGATAAGCCTCAGCAGTGCGGATGCTAAAGACATCGCTCACTTCTTTATAGATGCCATAAGCCGACCTACGATTCTCTATTTTATGATAAGTTGGCAAGTGATTGGTGATATCATCCTCTGTAGTCATGTAAATGGTCTTGCGTTTATCATTCTTAGGAAAAAGAGCGTAAAGATTATCCGAGATATACCATACAGGAGAAACCTCGTAATAACTATCCTCATTACCCGGATCTTGGAATAGAACATTTCCCAAACAGCTTGAGCCATTAGAGAATACGACTTCCTCATTGGCTCTGTTCATAGGAAAACTTCCCTCAGGGAAAGATTTTAAATCCAACAAATAAGCATTTTTTTCTATCGCTTTCTTAGCATATTGCTCTGCAGTCTCCCAATCCTGCATATAAAGTCCCACACGACTATGCAAGATATAAACACTCTCTATCCCTGGATGATAAATACTTGCAGGAGCACTTGCATTTTCCAAAAGTTTCTCAGCCTCATTCAAATCACTCACCACTTGGTCATAAACCGCTGCCACCGAAGCACGCTGATATTCCTTGTCCTCGACATTGGATGTCGTTTTGATAGGAACTGACAAATCTGTTGACGCAGTCTGAGGAGCATATGGTTTTCCATAGAGATTAACCAACATCAGATAATAGGAAGCTCGCAAAAAATACAGCTCTCCCTTAACTTTGGTCACTTCTTCTACTTCTTCCTCAGATGTTGTCTTTAATTGGTCGGCAGCATCCAATACCATATTGCAATTGTTGATTTTCTCATAGGCCAAAGTCCAATGAGCATCCTCGTTACTTTCATAAGAGCTCTGTCCTTTTTGATTAAGAAACAAATGTTGTTGCCACGTAAAATAAGGAAACAGAACCTCTCTGTATTTATTACCTACATAATCCACATCATCTTGCGTAACAAGATTCTCCTGCAATTCATCACTCATGAAATGCAAGAAAAGGTAATTGGGATTGACAACCTCATAATAGGACTTAGAATTGTCAAACAAGCCCTTTGGCATCAAACAGTCACCAACAAGCAATTCCTTGAGATCATCCACAGACTGCACACGAGCCAAATCCTGAGAATACTCCTTAAGGAAATCGCTAGAACACGAAGCTAAAGAGCCCCATGCCAAAATGACACCTATTATATATAATAATTTCTTCTTCATTGTATATTACATTATGTTTGTCTTAGAATATCACATTCAACCCAAGAGAGAAACTTGGTCGATCACTCAGCTGGATAGAAGAGAATCCTCCTTGGGTTGGAGTCTGACCTTTGAGAGCAGAATCACAAATAGTAAAGAGATTATAAGCAGAGGCAGTAACGGCTAGTCTCTGCATACCTATCCGAGACAAATATGTTGTCGGCAACTCATAGGTTAAACTGATGCTCTGCAACTTCAAATAGTCGGCACTCACAACACGGATGTTGGAATAGTCATACATGTCCCAATAATCGTTTGCTATGGTAGGAATATCCGAATATTTTGACATTTGAGACCAATGACTACTATATTTGTAGTACGCATCCGAGTGTTCTGGGATAATTGCCGGTATGTTGGTAAATTTCTCATCTCCCGGTTTCTGCCATCTATTCATATAATCACGGCTGTAGTTCTTTTCTGAATAAATCTTAGAACTATAGGCTCCGCCTGAAGCAGCACCACCAAACATTGCAAAGAGACGGGTCTTGGCACCGAGACTATAACCAAGATTGAATGAAGCTCGCCAATTCTTGTAACGGAAGGTATTGGTCAAACTTCCTTGAATATCAGCATCTCTTTTGCCAGAAGCCTCCAGCACAGTAGTATAGACATCGTATTTACTCATGCCACGAAGAGCTGCCTGGTTATCAAAATAGTCATCAAACAAAGGACCGCCGTCAACAGGACTAAGTCCCAAGAACTTATAACTATAGAATGTATTCACAGCCTTACCTTGAACAAGCGCAGAACCCGTGAGGAAGTCATTCAAATCATAAGTTTGCGCATCAGGTCTGGAATCTATACTGTTGATAACCTTAGAGATTGATGTTGAAAGCGACCAACGAAAGTCTTTATTTCGAATGGCATTATAAGTAATATCAAAGCTATAACCTTTATTAGTAACATCTCCTCCATTAATCACATACGAAGACACTCCATTAACAGAAGACACTTTCTTCGTCATGAAAGCATCCTTTGTTTTCTTGTAATATGCACTGATTTCCATCTCCAAGCGATGGTCAAAAAGGCTCATATCAAGACCTATATTATAAGAGTTCGTCTTCTCCCACTTCAAGTCTGGATTAGGATGAGCATAAATAGTTGAGCCAAACTCTCCATAATAAGAGTCCATGGCACCTTTCTTGATCGTCATGACAGGTGACTCAGAATCCAACATATTACCTTGGAAGCCATAGGATGCTTTAGCTGTAATATAATCTACCCATTTTGCCTTGATAAAGCTTCCCAAGTCATAACTACCAGAAAGAGACCAAATTGGCAAGAACTTATCATTGGAGCGGTCACCAAACTTGTTGGAGCCATCAATACGTCCATTCAGATTGATACGCCACAAACGTTTATAGCCGTATGTTACAGAAAGATAAGTGGAAAATTTATTGGATAAGTCATCTATAATGGTAGGTGCATTGTTACTTAACCATGTAGCATAACCCGTGTATTTAGTCAAGTCAATACCAGTAACAAAAGTTTCGCCACGATCAGGATAGTAACCACGTGCCACGCTCGCATGGCTTTTATATTTATCCGAACTGATTTCAATACCAAATGTTGCATCAATATTGTGCTTGTCATCTTCTCCAAAATACTTATTAGCATTTAGTTGAAAACGAGCTGTGTAACTTTGATTTTTTGTTGTCGTTTTACTCAACTCACCTCCTTGAGGCAACAAACAGCCTTCATAGTCTGTCACCGTTTCTCCATAATTTGTGCCACGAAGCATCGCCACATGCGCAGTCTTCTCACCCCAATAACCTTCCTGATCGGTATTCTGATTGGTCATAGAGAAGATAGCATTTGCATTAAGCCAATCCGTGAAATTGAATTTCAAATTGGCAGTCACAGTAAACGAATTTGTCTCTTGGCGCTTATAACTATTATCCAACTCATTAAGAATATTGTAATTATATTTAGCACCATCACTTTGTATTTTCTGATAATAGGCATAATTACCTTCCGAATCAAAAGGGTTGATGGCTCTTGATGCACCATAAGCATAGTTCAATGGTGCAACCTCATCTTGGTAATAATTACGTTTGTAATGATATGCACTCACATTGAACGAAGCTGTCAACAACTTACTAAAGGTATTATCTAAATTCATAGAAGCTGTATAACGCTCATTACTATTCACCTTGATGACATCATCATCTTTGTTATAACCCAAAGAGGCATAATATCTTGATTTATTCGAGCCACCACTTAAACTTGCTGTATGCTGCTGTGACCAACTATCACGACAAATCAAGTCAAACCAATCTGTATTATAACTTTCTGCTGCAGAAACTTGATTAACAAACTCCTCATAAGTAGTCTTTTTGGAATACAAATCTTCCAAGGCTTTTTCATAACCAACTCGTGGACTATAATTGCTGTATGTATAACCACTCTCAGCCAACTCTCTTGAGAACTGGATTCTCTCCTTGGAACTCATCACATCCACGGAACGGTCTGAGTATCTCGGGCGACGCTTGTAAGTAACATTGGTAGAATAGCTTACTTGTGGCTTACCCTCGAATCCACGCTTAGTTGTGACGACAATAACACCATTGGCAGCCTTCGTACCATAAATAGCAGTAGCTGCAGCATCCTTCAAGACATCAATTCGCTCAATGTCCTGAGGGTTAATACCAGAGATGGCATTACCGATACGATTCACATAGTCAGGGTCGTTCAACTCCTCCGGTGCTATCTCCACAGGGTCGGACACGACGATTCCGTCAACCACCCAAAGTGGTTCACGATTACCAATCAACGTACTCGTACCACGAATACGAATCTTTGGAGCTACACCTACCTCGGCAGAGTTGTTGGTCACCAACAAATCTGGGATTTTACCTTCCAACATTTGGTCGAGACTGCTCATGTCGGCACGCTCCAAGTCCTTCATCTTCACGGAAGTAACGGCAGAAGTCAAGCTTCGTTTATCAAGTACCTGATAACCAGTCACGACGACCTCATCAAGTGCACCAGCATCCTCGTGCATCACTATCTGCATGTGGTTGCTGTTCTTGGCAGAAAGCTTCACCTTCTGCTCCTGCATACCTATATAAGAAAAGGTGAGATACTGACCATGGTTCTCCGGCAAAGTAAAAGTGAACTCACCTTCAGCATTGGTATAAGTACCCATGCGAGAGTTGCCACACTTCACACTGACACCTGGCAATGGCTCGTGGTTTTCATCTACGACCTTACCCTTTACGGTCTTGCCCACTTGTTGTGCATAAGAAACACTTACTTCATCTTGGCTTTGCGATGCATCCGTCCTTTCATTACTGGGAGTCGCTTTCTTGTGGGAAGCATCCTTGGAAACAATGATAAACTTGTCGCCCACTACCTTGTAGGTAAGGGGGCGATTGCCTATCACGGCCTTCACTGCACTCTCAGCATTGACTGCCGTCAGACTTGTACTCACGGAGTAGCCCTTGACATCCTCGTAGGCGAACTCCACCCTCACACCACTTTGCTTGCCTATCTTCTTTAAGGCCGTTGGCAAAGGAGTGTTTTTGAACGAAACACTGAATTTCTTGCTCAAACTTTGTGCGGAAGCACCCAACGCAAAGGAGAAGAGCATGAAAAGTGCTACTAAATCTCTCTTCTTTTCTCTCTTTTTCATACGCATCAATTAGTTCATTTTATGCTTTTGACTCTATATTTTTGCAATAAGATACGGACTAACCCGAAAATCGGGTACGTTTTGAAAGGAAAATATCGAAAAAAGTTTCATTTTCACATTAAAAAAGAAAAGAAACGATGAATTTCCATTTTCCATTCTAATCTCTCACCATTAATCCGCCTATATCTTTTGTCATAAAAAACTACATAAAAATTCTATACCCGAATATCACGAAATAGAATAGAAACCGTATCGTACTTTTCACTTGCACAGCCATAAAAGGCTCTTTTAACAGACTTAAATTTCTATGCTCGTACGACTATGTTCCGTATAATTGTACGGCTTTAGCTCTAACGTTGTACATCTATAGAGGGGATGGTCGTACAACATTAGCTTTTATAGTCGTACAACTATAAGTTCTCAAAGATTCCGCTATTCAACGATAAATCTATAAGTACCTAACTATAAACACCTTACAAGCGAAAGACATATTTTACAAATTCTCATCCATATTTCTTTTGGAAGGAAATACGAGAATCTCAGATGCTCATTTGTAAAACAAATTCTCTTTTCTTCTTCAAAGATTATATGAAACAACGCACTTTCTTTAAAATTAAAAATCTTCCAAGGACGCATGGAGCAAGAGAAGCCCCCCGATTGCTTACATTTTACCACACACATTGCCAATCCCATACAAAGGATAAACCAAAATATCCTCATACGCACCAAAATTTTCTAAAGAGGTTCGAATTCCTTTTTCCAAATGTTTAGCTTCCAAGAATATCCTCAAACTTTGCATAGAACCACGTACCCCAGACTTCACCTCTATCGGACATATCACACCCCTACGAGAAATCACATAATCTACCTCAGCATTGGAATTTTTCTTTTCCCGATGCCAACAATAAAGATTATCATTTTGGTAAGGAGAGCGATTCTTTACCAACTCCGTGCCAACAAACGTTTCAGCCACTGCTCCCCGATTGACTAAACTCAAATCATTTGAAACCAATATATCCGTCAGGTCTAACTCCAGCATCCTCTGCAACAAACCTGTATCCATGAATATATATCGTTTGTATTTTTCCTTGGCTTCTGCAAAAAGGGGGTATGCAATTCTCTTTGGTCATTCAAGTCGATTTCTACATAATACTTAAATTTTTCTCCCAAATGGCGCACAGCAGAAGTCTTGCCCACTTGCCTGGCGCCCCTTAACAAAAGGGGCTTATGTGAAGCACTTTTACTCCACTTTTCCAATTCCCCATCTATAAATCTATCTAAATACCTCATTTTCAATAGTATTTTTTATTTTCGGGGGCAAAGATAAGCAATATTTTGCAAAAATCGGCATCAAAGAATCTTAATATTTTGTAAAAATCGGCATCAAAGGCCATCTACTCTATCACAACCTGCCCGTTGTGATAGGTAAACTTCGCCTTATCCAAGCTATTCAACACTTCCAACAATTCCTCGATGCCACCATCCCTCGGTGCGGCGAAGAAGAGGCGGGTCTGCATCTTGGCAGGACTTTGGAAGATGACACTCACGTTATACCATTTTCCGATTTCCTTGGCAATGTCCAAGAGAGTCTCGTTATCGAAATAGAACTCACCATTCTTCCAAGCTGTATATTCTTCGGTATCTACTGAACGAATGGTCATTTTTCCATCCTTAAAGCAGGCATCCTCACCTGGCTTCAACCGCTTGGCTGTAGCAGCAGAACTTACCAACACACTTCCCTGCAACAAGGTGACATGAGTGTCTTTGCGAGAACGAGAACGCACATTGAACTCTGTTCCCAATACTTTGGTGGATATGCCATTAGCTTTTACGAGGAAAGGATGCTTAGCATCATGATGCACCTGGAAGTACGCCTCACCTTGAAGTTCCACCTCACGAGTCGTACCCGAAAAAGACTGTGGATAAACCAACTTACTGCCCGCATTGACCGTCACTATCGTACCATCCGACAAAGTTACCTCTGCCGTCGCATTGACAGGAGTTGTCAAGATATTGCGAATCGTCGTTGACGAATTAGGGTTGGGATTATTTGTATAGACTTTCGCACAAGATGCTTGATTGGCGGACACGGACATCGGTTCCTCATCGCCCTTTTGCAATGTAACACCCGTCTGTGCATTTTCCGCATCAACCTCGTATGCCACCACAGCTCCCTCAGGGACGGTCATGCCATGATTCCGCTTTCCCAAATAAAGGAAGAGAACCAATGCGATGGAAGCTGCCACTGCCAAGATGGCAGGAATGGCAAAACGGCGAACAAAAGAACGATTTTCCAAAGTTACATCATCAGAAAACGTTTCTTCAGAAGACATATCTTCCGAAAGTTTTTCATCTGAAGCATCTACAGAAGGTTCTCCTCTCATTTTTTCACCTTCCGATATTTTCGCCCAAAATGAGCCTAACTCCCTTTGTACATTGGGAGCCGCATGAGCCTTCCGCAAGAGATGGTCACGAACCGCAACTTCCTCTTGCATGAAATCAGACATATTATAATTATCGTCGTTGGTCATATTTTCCTCTTAAAATTACACCTTTTTCATATTAAAGCTACACCTTATTATATATAGGGTCCAAACATTATATATGGAAAGACTTTATCCTATTCCCTAAGGTCTATATCATCTATTTCTTTTCATTCTTAGATACGAACGAAAAACTAAATCGGGTATTCCCGTTTACCTTTATATAGTTCCCTTAAGGTTTTTAAAGCCTTCACGATATGCTTCTTCACCGTATTCGGACTGATGTCGAGAGCCTCAGCCACCTCGGCGTACTTCATTCGCTTGAGATAGCACATCTCCAAGATTTGGTCGGTAGGCGGAGAGAGGTGGCTCATCATCTCTTCCACCAACTTATCCTTTTCGTCGGAATAATCCGCATAAAATAGCTCTGCCGTATGCAAGTACTCCTCAGAATATTGGTGTTGCAAGACATGATGCCGCAAGAAATCGACCGCACGATTTCTGACCGATGTCATCAAATAAGCATTAATATGCTCCTCATGGAACGTCTCGATGTTTTTCCACAAAGTCACAAAAACATCGTTGAGAATATCCTTGGCAGACTCCTCGTCACCAACAATGTGCAAGGCATAGTAGTACAACCGAAGATAATTTTCGGTATATACCCTCTCAAACTTTTCTCGATATGAACCTTGCCTTTCTTGCATACCTATTCCCTCTTAATATTCGCTGCAAAATTAATAAAAATAATCTGCACAACCAAAATTTCAAAGATGATTATCTTAAAATTGTTGAATATAGGGATTTTCCCCACTACTTATAGGGATTCCACTCACTCATTTCATCCAAATAACTCGTACTTTTGCAGCAGAATCAAAATACTTCGACAAGTAAGAAGAGAATACTTCGACAAGTAGGAATCACAAACTAAACTCAGAAGATTATGAAAAGAATAGCATTTCTCTTGATGGCACTTTTGCTCATAGCCATGCCATCCTCGGCTCAGAACTACAAGAACAGCCGTTACTATGATAAGAAGTCTGGACATCTGAACTACAACCATCATGGGGATCAAAACGATACATACTTTGGATTCCGCATCGGTCCATCCTTCTCATACGTCAACTCAGATGATGCTCGTCTCGATGGTGGAGACTGGCAAACAGGTCTCAATGTAGGAGTTGTGGCAGGTATTCCACTCTCCGACTACCAGCCTATCTACTTGGAAGGCGGACTTTTCTATACAGAGAAAGGTGGAAAGAAAGACCTGACCACAGGCAAGAAGATGACATACGACCTCAACTATCTTGAGATTCCTGTAGTCTTCAAATATAAGTATCATATCGACCCTCAGTTCTCCATCCAACCATTCCTTGGCGGTTACTTCGCTGCTGGCGTGGGTGGAAAAATCAAAAATTTCGAGGAAAGAGAGGCAGAGAATTCCTTCTCTAAGCATAACTTCCAGCGTTTCGATGGTGGTCTTCGCTTGGGATGTGGCGTACAATATGATATGTTCTATGCCGACTTGACCTACGACATCGGTCTGGCCAACGTCTGCCACGACACATTCGACAAGTCACGCAATGGTGCCTTGCAGCTCAACTTCGGAGTCAACTTCTAGCAACCACAATTTTACTTTCAAATGATAACATTTCCTTGCCATTTTTCTAAAATGAGGCAAGGAAATGTGCTTTATCAGCCTTTCAGGTAATACCATCAAGCACTTTAATCGCTTTTATAAGATTCTTTAAAGTCTTTTATTTTGTAATGTCTTGATTTTAAAGTAACTTTGCAGCCGAAAATTACAAAAATAATATGAAAATAGGAATTATCGTTGCGATGGACAAGGAGTTCACGCAACTCAAGACATTGCTCAACGAGTCACAAACAGAACGCAGAAACTACAAGGATTTTGTCATCGGAAAGATCGGAAACAACGAGGTAGTGATGCAGCAATGCGGCATCGGCAAGGTGAATAGTGCCATCGGTGCAGTGGAAATGATTGACAATTATCACCCAGACCTGATTATCTCCTCGGGTGTTGCAGGTGGCGCAGACATCAACCTCAATGTGACCGAAGTGGTGGTTGCTACGGAATGTGTCTATCACGATACTTATTGTGGCGATGAATGCGAGTTCGGTCAAATCCTCGGCATGCCTGCCACTTTCAAGACTCCGAAAGAATATGTAGAGAAAGCTCTTGCCATCAATAACTTGCCAGAGAACAAGCATCCGCATATCCATGCGGGACAGATTGTAAGTGGTGAATGGTTTGTGGATAGCAAGGAGAAAATGCGTAGCATCCTGGAACATTTCCCTCACGCTATGGCTGTGGATATGGAGAGTTGCAGCATCGCTCAGACCTGCCATATCTACAAGACTCCTTTCATCTCCTTCCGTATCATCAGCGACGTGCCCCTGAAGGACACCAAGGCACAACAGTACTTTGACTTCTGGGCAAAGATGGCCGAAGGCTCATTCAATGTAACAAAGGCTTTTCTCGAAAGCCTATAAACAAACATTAAACATTATTGAAATGAATAAGATACCAAGTTTTACCATCAATCATAACAAATTGCTCCGTGGCATCTACGTTAGTCGTAAGGACGAAGTTGGCGGAGAAGTCGTAACCACTTTCGACATTCGCATGAAGGTACCTAACCAGGAGCCTTGTCTCCACAACGGTGCCATCCATACCATCGAGCATCTCGCCGCTACCTATCTTCGCAATGACGAGGAATGGAAAGACCGCATCATCTATTGGGGACCTATGGGATGTCTCACGGGAAATTATCTCCTGATTCGTGGCGACTACGAGAGCAAAGACATCGTGGAACTCATGAAACGCACCTTCCAATTCATAGCCGATTACGAGGGTGAGATTCCTGGACAAGCAGCCAAGGACTGTGGCAATTACTTGCTCCACGACCTCCCTATGGCAAAATACGAATCGAAGAAATACCTCGAAGAGGTTCTGAACGTCATCAAGAAGGAAAACCTAATATATCCTACACAGGACTAAAAAAAACATCCTACAAAAAAGGGATGTGCCATAAGTTGCACGCACGCCCTGAAAGGGCAAAAGCATTGATAACTAGTTGCTTTTGCCCTTTCAGGGCGACTTTTGTTTGTGTTGTCATTACCCAGGGCGTTGCCCTGGGCTTAGGGCTTTTGGGCTTTCAGCCCGTTCTCATTAGCTATAATTTGGACTTCTGGTAGGCCCTCATACATGAAATTACCATTTCAACCTGCCATACTTCTCCTTATACCATAGTTGCCAGCCGTTTACCAAATTCTGCCAAACAACGTATGCACCTGGGGCTACAGCTGCGAGAGGATTCAAGAATGTAAGGGTGAGCCAAATACCTACAATGGTATTCTTCTGCCCCAAAGCCTGACCAGCGCTGATGCTTGCATCATAATGCCTGCCCACCGCCTTACCTATCGCAAACTGAATGAGGCAAACGAACAAAGGCACTATGAGGAGCAATGCCAATATCCATCCCGAAACCTCGGCATGGAGGATATTCCTCACGGTCTCCCCCATCAATATCGTGAGATTGAAGCACCACATATAGAAGCCCAAGTCTTTCACACTCTTCACTTTTTCCACAAACTTAGGGAAGAACTTGCGACTCAACAGAGCTAAGAGCAGAGGTACAACCAAGACCGTGGTCACATTACGGAATACCATCGCACTCATCATCAAGAACGAAACATCAGCCCCCTTCTCTACCATCGGAAATAGACTCGGGATGATGACCATCGTAAAGATATTGGCTATCACCGTATAGGTGGTAAGCGAACCGATGCTACCCCCTAACTTTTCGGTTACCACAGCCACAGCAGCTGCAGTAGGACAAATGAAACAGATGAAAGCTCCCTCCAAGACGAGTTTTGCCTCATAGTTATTGCCAAACTCAAAGATGAGCACCACCATCATCAATGCCAAAGAAGTACGTATCAACTGAAGAATAAAATGCCAAGCCTTAGGTTTCATCTCCTTAATCTCTATCTTGCAGAAAGTAACATAGAGCAGAGCAAAGAGCACCACAGGCATCAAGTCAACCAACTTGGGACCCACGACCACACCAACAGGCTCCAAGAAAGAAACATTGGCAAATATCAGATAAACGACAGCTCCCAGCACCAACGAACATGGAAGCGAGAACTTCCGAAAGAATCTCCACAATCTCATATCAAATTAGGGTTTACAATGTACAACACATTATTAATTATATATCATTAAAAAAGAATCCCCTACGTGTCAACAGCCCAAGCCGCCGACAAGAGGGGATTTCTTGTGGATCCATTTATATTATCAAGCTATAGCTTAATCTTTATTACTGCGCTTGCGCTTCAAGTGGTCAAGCTCAATCTTGCGCATACGCATACTCTTAGGAGTTACCTCTACGTACTCATCCTCACGAATGTACTCCAAGCACTCCTCAAGGCTCATCACAGTCTTAGGAATGACACGAGCCTTGTCATCTGAACCAGAGGCACGCACGTTGGTCAACTGCTTAGCCTTGGTTACGTTGACTACCAAGTCGTTGTCGTGAACGTGCTCACCAACAACCTCACCGCCATAAACTTCCTCACCTGGGTCGATGAAGAACTTACCACGATCCTGAAGTTTGTCGATGGCATAAGCGAAGGCCGTACCTGTCTCCAAGGCAATCATGCTACCGTTAGAACGGCGGCTAATCTCACCCTTGTATGGCTGATACTCCTTGAAGCGGTGAGCCATGATAGCCTCGCCCTGAGAAGCAGTCAACACATTGGTACGAAGACCGATGATACCGCGAGAAGGAATATCAAACTCGATATCCACACGCTCGCCCATGTTCAACATAGAGGTCATATCGCCCTTACGACGAGTTACCATATCAATCATCTTAGAAGCGAACTCCTCAGGCACGTTGATGGTCAACTCCTCTACAGGCTCGCACTTCACACCGTCGATTTCCTTGTAGATAACTTGAGGCTGACCTACCTGAAGCTCATAACCCTCACGACGCATGGTCTCGATGAGCACAGAGAGGTGGAGCACACCACGGCCAGAGACAATCCACTTATCAGTGGTGTCCTCGTAAGGCTGAACACGAAGAGCGAGGTTCTTCTCCAACTCCTTGTTCAAACGCTCCTGGATGTGGCGAGAGGTGCAGAACTTACCCTCCTTGCCGAAGAAAGGAGAATCGTTGATAGTGAAGAGCATACTCATGGTAGGCTCATCGACAGCGATAGGTGGAAGTGGCTCTGGATTCTCGAAGTCACAGATGGTATCACCAATCTCAAACTTCTCCAAACCTATAACGGCACAGATGTCGCCAGAATCCACATGGTCGGTCTTCTTGTGACCCATACCCTCGAAAGTATGAAGTTCCTTAATCTTAGTCTTCTCCTGGGTACCATCACGATGGCAGATGGTAACATTCATGCCATCCTTCAATGTACCACGATGTACACGACCTACAGCGATACGACCGGTGTAAGAACTATAGTCGAGAGAAGTAATCAAGAGCTGAGGAGTACCCTCCAACTGCTTAGGAGCAGGGATAACCTCTATAATCTTATCGAGCAAATAGTCGATATTGTCAGTAGGCTTGTTGTAGTCCTCGCCCATCCAACCATTCTTAGCTGAACCATACACTACAGGGAAGTCAAGCTGATCCTCTGTAGCATTGAGGTCGCACATGAGGTCGAATACCATCTCATACACTTCCTCTGGACGGCAGTTAGGCTTGTCCACCTTATTGACAACAACGATAGGCTTCAGACCGAGTTGCAAAGCCTTCTGCAACACAAAACGAGTCTGAGGCATAGGACCCTCGAAAGCATCCACGAGCAGAAGACAACCATCCGCCATGTTGAGGACACGCTCCACCTCGCCACCGAAGTCAGAGTGTCCAGGAGTATCGAGGATATTGATTTTAGTACCTTTCCAATTGATAGACACATTCTTAGACAGAATGGTTATACCACGCTCACGCTCCAAGTCGTTGGAATCGAGCACTTCGCCGCTATTATCCTGGCCGTCACGGAACAGCTTACCAGCGAGCATCATCTTGTCAACCAAGGTAGTCTTACCATGGTCAACGTGTGCAATAACTGCAATGTTTCTAATGTCTTGCATTTCCTTTACCTTAAATACTTTATGAATTTGGGTGCAAAATTACAAAAAATATCGGAAAAATTTGCATAATTCATTGAAAAGTTGTAACTTTGCACCGCATTTTTAAAGAAACCGCCGTGAGGAAGGTCTTAGATGCACCATATCATTTTAAATTAAACATATAATTAAGTAACACAGCTATGTATTTAGACAAAGCAAAAAAAGAAGAGATCTTTAGCAAGTACGGAAAGTCTAACTCTGATACTGGTTCTGCTGAGAGCCAGATAGCATTGTTCTCATACCGTATTGCTCATTTGACGGAACATGTAAAGAAGAACCGTAAAGATTATACTACAACACGTTCTTTGACACAGCTTGTAGGTAAGCGTCGTGCATTGCTCGATTACTTGTATGATCGCGACATCAATCGCTATCGTGCTATCGTTAAGGCCCTCGGTCTTCGTAAGTAATCTAAAAGCAATTTGCTTAAAAGAAACAAAACCTCCCATCATTCGCAAGAGTGATGGGAGGTTTTTGTTTAGAAATCATCATCGTCATCAGCACTCGATTCCGAGTTCTTGAGCAATGAGCGCAAGTACTTCACTCTGATGCCATAGTTGAAACTTTGGGTCGTGCTAATACCTGCATAGTTGATTGCAACCAACTGCCCCTTATGGTTGACTACCGCAGAGCCACTACTTCCCGGCAATGACGGAATGGAGTACATGATTCGATCGGAAGCACGCTGACTAACCGACCCCATATTAAACTGAGCCTTGATACCATCCTTGGTCTGAGCCAGCTCAGGTCCACGATTGAAGCCTGTCATAAAAAGCTTATCGTTCTTGTCAGAACCGAAAAGCTTAGAAATACTTTCCATGAAAGAGTATTCTTCCAAAGGATCTTCATCAGGGACTTCAAAGATATACTTTCCTTCAGGAGTTTTCTTGTCTTTCAACTGAATGAGTGCCAAGTCGTGCTCCGTGTCAGATTTCAATACGACACAAGAAGAAAAATCAGAGCCACTAGTCACAAATGTATTATTGTAAGCGATGCTCACACGATTGTGATACTTGATCTCAGAATCGCTAGGTCTGATTTTGTCCAATCCATTATAGGTATCGGCATATTCCTCTCGCTCATTCTGCAAATAGTCACGATAAGCCTCTATCTTTCTGAAGTCCTCCATACTGTAGTCATCACTATAGTTGGCTTCATTATAGAGAGCCTGGGCAGCCTGTAGTTTTTCACCCAAATCATAGTATTCCTTGGCAACCTGTCGTTTCAGACTCTCAATGACCGCAGCTATCGACTTGTTGGTTTCCTTCTCGCTCTTCATGTTGGAAACGACATGGGCATTTGTAACAATCTGCCCTGTTTCAGAGACGAAGAAACCTGTTCCGAAACTTGTCATCACCCCAACAGAATCCTCATTTGTTGCCAAGCCTACCAAGTCGCCGTCCTCATCAAAGCCAGAGAAAAACAGTGAAGCCCCATTGGAAAGTTCCACCTCATAGTAACTCTGATTCTGAATCAAGACCACACCCGAAGCAGTATCCTCCTCAATAGAAGACTCAGACTTGTTGCCGCAAGAAGAAAAGATTGCGGCAACAAAAGTCAACAAAAAATAAATGTATTTATTCATATTCCAAACGATTTAAATAAAATAAAGGTCAAAAAATATAGATGCAAGTTATTTTTGAGTTTCTTCAAACATCATGCCATCGCGGAAGGTATAGGTCTTAGGTTTATCACCAGCTGTAAAATTACAATGGTTATCAGCATCATCCGACAAACTACATTTGACACCAGGCATAAACAATACAACAGCACCAGAATACCAACCCTTAACCTCTTTATTATTTTTAAAAAGACGCCTAGAATTACAATATATCCTGATAGGAGTAGGATTTATCTCTACAGTTTCTCCTCTATTCTTCTGTAAATTAAAACCGAGGTTTCTCGTTTCCTTAGTTACATTTACAATTCGTGTTTGGTCAATATACTTCATGGCACGCAAACTAATCTCATGTTCACCTAAAGGAAGCAACAGACTGCCAGGTTTACCATATTCAACATTGTCAACGAAGACCTTTGCATTGCCGACATTACATCCAACAATGACTTCCGTCGTAAGTGGACGCAAACGTACATTCTTTGCCTCTGTACCTTGTTGCAATTCAACAGAACCTGTTTCATCCCTATAGTTGTCAACATGTACCTTATAGGAAAAAGTACCAGGAGCATGTTTAAACTCCACAATTCCATCAGAAGGAATATCCTTGTTTACCCCATCAAAAGTAACCGTTCCTGATAAAACAGGAGAGATTTTAAACTGTGCTACACAAGTACCAGAATTATTAGCAGCCTCAACCTTATCCAATTCCAATTCGTATGTCTTGCCACTTTTAACACGGATGCCATAATTAGTCTTCATATCCAACTCAAAAGGTTGGAAATCTTTATGGCGAATACTGAGCCTATAAGCCGTATTGACCATATAAAGATAATAATTACCATCCTTATAGATGACATCTCCAACATGCTGCGACAAAACCGGGAACGTAAGCCCTTCTATATGCGGAGTCTTGATGATGAGAACCGCACACTGCTCATCATCAAAAACCTTAGGATACTTCATCGCATAATCATTGTCAGGATTTAGCTCACAATTCTTCACTACCAATTCCTGAGCTTGTATAAAGAGACCATCAACAAAGAATCTTGTCGGAAACAAATTTCCGACAAGACACAAAAGATTAAATGTAATAAAAAGAAATAACCTTTTATTCATATCCTACAAACAATTAGAGAGGAACCTTCCAACCAAACTTTACACCAAGTTGGATACCAATATCATGATTATTTAAACTCTTAGAGCCTTCAAATCCAAAAATAAACTTGTTGATATAAAAGAGTGCATCAAAACGCAACCCCCAATCCCAAGTATCTGTTGCCACAGAATGAGAATAATTGCCATTCATGTGAGAAGCCTTATGTCCTGTATAGTAATATGCTCCATAAGCACCACCCAAGAATTCCACATAATTACGCCCGTTTGAAGTAAAAGGAATGGTAACACCAGCTTGAACAGGAACTTGCAAGGTCAAAGGCATACCATCATGCTTGTCCTCTTCATTTTGCTCATCATAATATTTATCGAATGTAGATGAATACTTATTAGATGTATAACCTATACCAGCAGAGAAGCCTTCACGCAACGTAAAAATGCCAAAGATGTGCTGATTCCAAGCAAATTCCAACTGAAGAAGATAAGACTTAAAGGCATCTTCCATAAAGGTAGAACCAGAGAACATCACATCAAGATGATTTCTAAAATTAATTTCAGTCTTGGTTCTCAGTTCCTTATGCTTAATTGTCTTTCCCTTAAGCTTAGTAGCATTGGCACTAATGATTGCGTTATCACTAAAAACAGGGGCTTCACCGTTCACCTCTTCATAACCATCCGACGTGATACGATAAGTGTGTTTTCCCTCCGACAATTCAATACGGTTTCCCAACTCAGAAATCTTACCATAAGGCTCATTATCTATAAACAAAGTAGCATCCTGAACAGGATAGTTCAATGTCACGTAATGCATTTTCTGCTGCAACTCAATTTTTTCCGTATGGTTGATTTCTTCCTCCGTGAGAACGACCTGCCCTGATTTTCCCTCATAGCCAGGTGCCGAACAAGAATAAGTATAAGTACCAATAGGCTTGTCAATGGCAACAGCTCCATTGGCATCAAGAGAAACAGGCTGGCCATCAAAGGTTAGAGATGCCGTCTGAGGTTCAATATAGAATACAGCAGAACGCATCTTATTCTCCGTCTCCATTGTCAAACGATATGTACTCAAAGACTCTATATCAATGCCGTATTTTTCCAAGTTGACAACACCTTTTTTCTTACCATAAGTATAAGACAAGCGCTTGGTATTCTTCGGCACATAAACCTTATATTCATTAAAAGCATATTTGGTTTCACCAACAGCTTCGGTAAACTTAATGTTGCCAACACCAACCACATCAACAAGAATCAAGGCGCAATTTTCGTTAGTTGCATCCTTCACCTTGTTCTTTGAGGCCTCAGCATTCATAGGCTCCAATTTAAACTTCTTCACTTTCAAAGTTTGAGCACTCGCGCTGAGTATCACCAAGAACGCAGCACAAAAGAGTAATAAGAACTTTTTCATATCCAACAGGGTTTAATGTTAATTAATAATCAAAATCAGACAAACGGAACACTTCACCACCACCAGCAATGGTCTTACCATCGACTTCTAATGGCTGCCATGTCCTTACAAATATTTCAGGGTTATCCTCGTTTTTAAAGTTCCAAACCATGAACACGATACCATCGTCGTGATAAGAGCCCTTAGCCGACCCTGTCGTATAACCTTGTTTTACAGTAACACCATAAATGCCTGGTTCAGGAGAGGCCGAAACCTTAACGTCATCAAAAGTAACCTTAATGTATCTTACCTTGGCAAACTGAGCTCGCAAATTGGAGATATACTCATGCTTAGAACGCTTATAGAACTCCACCTTATCAGGCAACTTAACACCATCACGAGTCTGCTGCTTTACGACCTTACCAGTAATAATCAATGCGTCATCAGAAAATATCTGATTTAAGAACTGAATATCCTTTTGATTATAAGCTGTACGGAATCGTTCTACAAAATCTAGGATTAACTGACGTCTGCGCAAATCCGTGACATCCTCATTAGACTTCAGAATCTTCAAATACTGATTCTTAGCAATGGCAATATAAAAACTTACCATATTACCTTTCTTATTAAAAGTAAAGACAGCCTCTTGATAATCTTCCTCATTGAAGTTTTCATCCGTTGGACACATCATCAAAGGAATGTTGCGAATCTGGTAACCTGTACCCGTCTGAATGCAATTCTCAACTATTTCTTCATCAGTACAATTGAAAGGACAATTTTCCCACAGCATAGAAATGGAGCCTTGAACATCTTGAGAAATCCCCATGCCAGTAAAATTAATCGCCCTATTTGCCTCTTGAGCTGCATTAACTTCTGACAAGAAAGAAGACATCGTGCGTTCCATCTTACTTTTTACATATTCGTCAGTAATCCCTGCCCCTATTGTTACATTAACAGCAGCTTGTGAGAGCTGTGTCAAAAACAATAGCAATACTAATACATACTTTTTCATATATCCTAAGAACTAATTTTAGTAGTTTATTATTTCATGATAAACCAAATTCCTCCATAGCCAAGACCTTTATACCCATCCAAATTATCATACAGCATGGTATCAAGATCTAGCACTTTACCCTCGCTAGCGATAAACTTAAAATGTTTATCTACATTTTCCTTAGAAAACAACATTACATAGCAGTCTTGTTGCTTAGACATCGTTGACAGCTTGGCATAGTTGCTAGCATGTTCTTTCAAGAATTCTTGAATATCACTACTTTCTGATAGCGAAACAAATGCAGTCTCCTTGCTATTAAGGGTATAAGCAACAGAAGTTTCAGATGATTCATCTTCGGCTATAGTATCAGTACTTGCCACAGCATCCGAGTTAGCCTCTTCCCTAGCAGTACCCACATAGACATCATCCATTGGCTCAGTTTTTGACTCGAAAGAACTAGAAGTTTCAGAGTTTTTGGAGGATTCTTCCGAAGTTGAGCTCAAAGAATTCACTGTTACATCCACATCCTCATTATAAGTCATAATATTTTTTTTCTTGATATAGACGAACACTCGAAATAAATTGCCACGACGTGTCTTCACTTCCATGAAGTTATTCTCTATTCGAGCAACATAGCCCTTGATTTCTTCATTTTTCTTTCCTTGGCTTTTAACCCAATTATCAATCTCGACAAGCAACAAGGCTTTGGCATCCTCGTATGCCTGCTCCCAGTCCTTTGTCGTTGACTCGGCGTAAAGATACTTGGAATCTGCTTTGATTGAATTGATTTGTTTCATGGCTTCCTTAACTTCCTTGTCTTGTGCAAATCCTAGATTCACGAACAAGCATGCCATACAAAAAAGCAATAAATATCGTTTCATTCTAAAATTTCTTTTTCGGTCCTTTTTTATATTGTTCGTATAAGTTCTTCACATTATGAGTTGTGATAAAAGCATTCAGCTTTGCAGAAAACTCCAATGTCGGAATAGAAAGGAATGCCTTCGGAACTATTACAGACAGAATATGATTATATCCCAAGTCTTTATTTTCAGCTATAACCAAGACTTTGGTTCCATTGTCATATTCCGTTTCCACCGCCGTATATACAATTAATTTCTCCGCATGACAATAGTTGAGCCATTGTCTTAATGAAACCACATACTCCAACTTCTTAAATCCATAGATACTCTGTTCTATCTTTATTGGGTTATTGGCTTTTGTTAAGAGATGGAAAATATTTGTTGCTGTATAGTTGGTGTGTAAACTATCACAAATTAATTGATATTGATTAGCGGTATCCTTTTTGAAATAGCAACACGTATTCACATCAGGAAGTTCATAAAACTTCTTTGGTGCAGTCATATAGACACTATCTTTTAGCATAGTTGTCTTGCTAACTTCAAAATTTTCCGTATATGAAGGTGATTGAATAATTCTCTCATGCATAGTCTTCTCTATTTCTACCTGTGGCATTCCCAGTAACAGTTCATACTGCACTGGAAATGCAAGAGCAAGAAACGGAGCCTCACTTGCAGTTCTCTTCCAAGAGACTTCGTAGAATTTATTCTCCACCCTACTCACCGAGAACAATGAGTTTTCCTTTACCTTTCCGAAGTCAGCCACTTGCCCCTTGGTAAAATACACCTTGTCATCATTCAGTTTTTGTTGTAGAGACTGCTTGTCCTTCCAACAATACAACTCCAAGAAATAACGTTCCAAGAAATTATAGACCAAAGGATTCAAGTCCCTTTTCATCTGCGTATTAAACAATTTAACACCTAGATGATTGACAACATGGGCTGTATCATATTCAGCAATGATGTCTTTGCCAAAGACAGAACCAACCTTATAACAACCTTCTTTCAACGAATCAACTGGCTGAAAATTAATATCCTTGGCCAACTTACCAAGGAGCTGTGACGCAAAACTCGTTTGCTGAGCTGTTATTGTAGAAAGCCCAACAAACGAGAATGCCAATATTGCGATGATAAGTCTAACCATATTCATCTAACAATAAAATGATTACTACATGCCAATGATGATAGCACCCTTGGAATTGTTGACAGAGTTGTACCAAACACCCTGAATCAACTTACCATTTTTCCATTCGCCAATCACATAGTCGCCAGGCAAAGCTACACGACCTTTAGGGTCACGGCTGTCTATCAAATGTGAACTTGTATATCTCAAGGTACCTCTACCATTTGGCTGACCATTTTTCATTGGACCCGAGAAAGTACCATAGCCTAGTTTTCCTTTACTAGGTTTTGGGGCAACACGAACTGGATTCTTTGTTGCCTCAACTGCCACTGCGACAGTCGCTGTTTTTTCACCAGCCTTAGCTGTAATCACCGCAGTTCCAGCCTTGATTGCCTTGACCACACCAGTCGCAGAAACTGTAGCAACAGAAGCATTGGAAGTTTCCCAGGTCACAGGAGCCTTTGAGTAATCAGGAGTTTTAGTTGCTGACAGCTGTTGTGTTGCACCAACTTTCAAAGTTGCTGTTGCGGTATTGGTTGTCAAACCATCTACTTTCATTGAATCAACCAATCCACCTGTTCCATCACCACCAGAATCTTCACCACCAGGTTTCTCTTTCTGTGGCTTTATCGTATATTCACACACAGCCTTGATGCCATCAGCACCTTCCAACAAGACACGTACTTTACCTGTACCTTCCTTTTCGGCAGTTACTATACCATCAGAAGTTACCGACAAAGTCCCATCCTTACTTGCCTTCCAGGTCAGAGTACCCTCACAACCTTCAGGGTTTATTGTAGCATGAAGGGTATCCTTGTCGCCTACTACCAAAGTCTTCTCGGTATGATTGAGCACGATGTCCTTTGGTGTTGGAGACTTCGTCAATGCATAGATGCCATAACCACCGCCACCAAGAACGGCAAGAGCACCAACACCGATGGCTACATACAAAGGCCATTTTGGTTTATCATCCGGAATTTCCTGCAAGGTATTCTGCTTACAGCAAGGACAAGGAGGGGTTCCACCCAATACATCTATCGCAGGAAACTCAATCGTCTCATTGCCATCAGCTTTGGCGCAAGCGCCAAAGTTGATACATTTATATCTTACTACATCTTTTTTCTTTCCCATAATTCTAATATTTAAAAGATTACGTTTATCTATTATTGAAGTATATATAGTAATGTATATATATATAATAATGTATATTAGCTCAACAAGCTGCCGAAGTCGATGCCACCCACATTGCTAGGAGCTGCCTTCTTTGGCTGAACTGGCTGTTGGATAATCTCAAGAGCCTTCTTGGTCCACTCCACGAACTCCAAGAATTCAGATGAGCCTTGGTTGCCACCACACTCTGGCAATACTACTTGCCCCAACAACTGCTGTATCTTAGGAACCAAAGTTTGCTTACGAGTATTGATATTCATCAATGTTGTACCAGCTACATCCTCATACTTCTCCTTCAAGCTTTCGCCCAAGTCTTCGGTAAAGTCTGCGCTGTAACCTATCTCGATAAACTTAGCACCCAATGGTTTCAAGGACTCCAAGCCAAGCAGTGGGTCTTTGGAAACAATACCGAAGGCGGTACGACCCGTTCCATCCATCAAGTCACCATGCTTGATATAATCAATAGAGTAAGCAATAATGGCGTATGGCATATACAAAGCGCGTATCTCAGAGCCCTTCAATTCTGCCTGCAACTCCAACTTAGGATAATCATCACCCGTACCTTCCGAATGGAGTACGACACGCATCTGCTTGCCCTCAGTTCCATTGACCAAGAGATCATAACGTTCCTTGTAGAATGGAAGATACTTCAAGCAACGGATTGGGAAACAGTATGTGATAGCCTGGACAGTCATCTCATTCTGGCGAGTTCCATTCATATCCACGAACACCTGAATACCCGCATCAACAGAGTTCTTCAAGGCATCCTTCAACTTATTGGCAAACTTGGTCACCTTGTCGTTGCCCTCAACCTTTGGCAGATTGACAAGCACTATCTTACGATTGATGTTTAAGCCTTGCTGTGGCACAGGATTGTTCTCACCACCTACCGCACTCTGAAGTTCAGCCTCGTTCAACTGCAAGAACACACCACTCTCAATGATGACTTTCTTGGCAAACTCCTTCAAGGAATCCTCATCCGTATAACGTTCGCTCAACTGTTCGAGGATATTACGGTTGATAAGCTTGGTATTAGCCTCCACCAAGATGTCCTCATGAATTGCGATGGACTTCTGACGAACAACGGTATCCATCAAATCTGCCAACGAATCCTTGTCGATCGTAGCGTTCGCACGACTGAATGTTGCATCTGCACCAATCATATCCACGATACTAGCACGCAGTGCATCTGCCATGCCCTTCTGGTGTTTCTTATCCTTGATGACCTGCTCTGTAAAGTTCTTGACTCTCTGCTGATCGTAGAAACGGATAACTACCTTCTGCAAGTTACTCAAGCCATTGCCCTCGTCATTGCAACGGGCTGCAATCATAGACTCATTATACTCAATAGCCTCATTCAAGGTAGCCACAAAGATTTCGATGTCGCTGCGCAAGCCTGAGATCAAGTTGCTCACCTTAGCCAACAACTGTTGTGCAAACTCTGCGCCCAAGACCTCACAACGCTTCACCATCAACTTCTGCAAGATGGTAGAATGTTTGGTCAAGTACTTACCCTTCACCAATTTCTGGATCAAGACACCAGCAAAGTCCTTCTTGTTAGCCTCACGCATCTGAATAAGCTGGTCTGCCTGGCGACGAGAGTTCTGTGCCAAAGCCTCCATGTTCTTACGTTTCTTGGCAATCTCGTCTGCGATGCAATCTACCAACTGCAACATATTGTAAAGCGACAAGTCACCTACTTTCCACTGGTCGAAGATATATTGTTCGATGCGATTGCGGATTTCACGAGCATGATTGTCGCAAGCAGCCAACTTGTTCTCGTAGAATTGCTTGGCGCCACAATTGCGGAACAACTCATTGTAACCCTTCTCGCAAAGAGCCTCCAACTTAGCCAAAGGCTGATTCTCCTTCTCAGCAGTCATGCCCCATCTTGGGATGACACCCGCCCAATAAGGAGCGAAGGCACCAAACTTATTCTCCTCATCCTTCAAGATAGGAATCTCAAGCATCAAGTGCTTGTCGGTGATACGCCACTTCTCCTGCAAATCAGCACTAGCAGCAGCCGAGTTGAAGTCCTTGTTGGCAGGAGCATCACGATAGCCGAGGTCGTCGCTCCAGTTGCCATAACGCATCTGCAACAGAGCCTGGCGACCGAACGAGTAAGTAAAGTACTCTATGATTTCCTCCTCAGGAATAATGATACGTTTGAAGCCGAACGAACTTACCGATTTGGTGCGATAAGGAACAATCTGCCCCTTCTTCGCCTTCTCGTAGTATTCCATCGCCCAGTCTGCAATATTCTCAAAAGAATAGCTGCGCAAGAACTCCTGGGTATTGTCATTGACATCCAAGAAAATACGGCTATAAGTAAAGTCTGCGAGAATCTGTGGCAACTCATGATGAGACTCCACGAGATAACCATGCTCGTTGGCATTGCTATAGAGCATCAAGCCATCAGCCACCTTTCTCACCTTGTCCAGTTCCAATCTCTCATGGATGCCCGATACATCATAAGGATTGAAATTACCCGAAAGCAAGGCATTCAACTCTTGCAAGGCAGCATAGCCATTGGCATGATATTTACCGGCATCACTCTTTCCAGGAGGAGTAATCTCAGGAACCATCGCATTGACAACGATGGAAGTACCCGTTTTACCATCCATGGACAATGGCTCCTGGAATTGTGGCATCATACGAGTTTGGGAAATCACATCAATGATGGAGCCAGAGCCTGTGCCGCCAGCCAAACCAGTGAATATATAGATATTGGTACGCTCAGCATGAGTAATCTTGTTGACTCTGTCGTAAGCCCCCAGCAAGGCACTCTTGTATTTCTCCACACTAGAGCCGAAGAGAATACGACCCGCACGACGCTTTTGGGCAGCAGCCGCACCAACTTCACCGATGGTCTTAGCCATCACCTCACCATCACCAATCAGTCCCTTCAAACCAGGATAGTTCTTCGGATTAGCAAGGATAGACTTGATATCGACACCTTTGACGTTGACAAACTCATTGGCTGTAAACTGAGCATTCTTGCCCAACACATACCAAGTCTTGTCGCCAGCCATCATCTCCTCCGTACTAGAATCCACATAGAGGAAAGCGATAGGAAGCTTGGCACGTTCTTCGTCATTATACTCTTGATAAAGTCTCTTTCGAAAGGCTTTCAGTACCTTACCTCCAGTACCGCCCAAGCCGATAAGAATGTGATTTTCCTTCATATTATTTATGTTATTAGTTATTGTCTAAATATATGGTTACTGATTACTATCAATATACTGTTGGGATTCGGAATCAATATACCCCTAAATCCTCAAATGATTCATCGAAATTATAGGAGACAGGACGTTTCCTTGCACAAATGGCTATGACAACTGCCACGAGTGTTCCGCAAAGTGCCCACCAAAAGCGATGCCAAATATAGGAATTCAGACCGTCACGAAACACCTCCGCCATCGCATGAGGCAAGTTGGCTATATCCGTTCCCGCGAAATCACAAGTGTCAAAGAAAAGCCCCATCAGATGATTTTGGGAAACTACCTCATCCAAGATTTCTTGCGACTCACTCGTTGACACCACTCCAGACATACCATCCACCAGTTGTCCGATGTAAATTTCCATACCATCTACATATCCCTTGGCCTCTATGGCACCCACCATCATTGAGATTTGGATGACGAGAAGTGCAAAGAGCACCACTCCGGTAACATAAAATGGAATAGATTCTACTATGCCACGGTTAAACTGCCTGAGGGCAAAGAACAAAATGGCCATGATAGCCGCCGTGATGACCACGCCATAAAATATGCACATGAAAGCGGTCGTGAACAATTCAAAAAATATCATTTATTATTCGTTTTAGTTATTTAAAAGTTATCAAGCTAGAGTTATCAAGTGATTTTTACAAGTCTGAGGGTATTTAACATTTTTGGAGATAAGCCTTGGGAATATAAGCCGTGAAGACTGTTCCTACCCCATTAATGACGATACCCACACGAGCCTGTCCCTTGATGCGAAAGACGTGTCCTTCCAGTCCTGCGAACTTACCATCGATGATTCTGACCTTTTCATTATGAGAGAGCGGAATCTTGTCATCTGAGACAAAGAGTTTGTAATCATCGCGCACTGCATTCCATTTGATGAAGTAATCCATCTGTTTTTCGGGTATGACCAAAGGTTTGATGCCTTTCTTGCCTATTGCCTTTCCCTCCACATCCTTGTGAGGCACATAGTAATGGTGCAAGAAGTCGAGCGGTTTCTTACCGATATATTTTTTCAACTCAGCCTCCATCCCCTTCACAAACAAGAAGTTCGGAATCAAGGATTGCATCTTATGTACTCTCTTGCCCTTGACCATAAAGCATCTTTCTTGTTGCGGCAAGAACACCTCCATGCCTTTGGCTTCCAAGAAATCCTTCGCCTTGGACTCCTGTCCGTATGCAGCCCTCATTAAAAACCAAACCGCCTCTTCTACACAGGTGGCAGACGAAGCGGTCGAAGCATAATCGGGGGTCACCCCATTATGTATTTCACAGGGAGACACAGCGGCAATCTGATTGCCATTTTCAGGAGCAGAAGCCCCTATTTCTTGCCCTTTAAACAAAGCGGCAGTGTAATCTGATTTTTTCAAATATGAAGCTCTAGGCACTAATTACGTTTGCAAATATATAACAAATATCTGATAACACAAAATATTTTCTAACTTTTTTTATTTTTAACCTTAATAAATAATAGAATAAAACAGCGATACATTTCTGCAAACCTATCATATACAGTAGTATAAAAAGGTTTAAACGAAACGTATCGCTGATGAATAATTTATTAGTATATATGCAAAGAATTGCCTTAACACAAACGATTGCTTCAATAGCAGAGTTTCATGTTTTTAATCAATTGACTTGAAGAAACATCCCCAGGGGCAATAGGAAGTGTATCCTCAAAATTGTTCTCGTAGCCATTCATTTCTTCTTGTTTGGCAGGAGTCAAGGTTCCATCAACTGTTTCTACGCAAATAGAAGTTCCAAAGTGAATAACTGGTCTTTCCTCATCACCCGTCCAAGAAGCAAAACAATTGCCCTCAAATTCCTTCACCGCATCAGCAATCTTCATTCCTATCTTCATTGTCTTTCCATTCTTACTCTTGACGGTAATCTTATCGGAGAAAATGCGAATGGTTATGATTTGGTCGCTATCTCCATAGCCTTCAGCTGCTGCCACAAGTTCATTACCATTATACAACGAATACGTCATCAACTGGGTATCAGGATTCGTAGAGAGAACCATACGGGTATAAAGGTTCTCGCACTCTTTCGGGAGTTTCGACAATTTACCATTTAATTGCACGGCTCCATACCCTGTTTCTGTGAAGACACACTCAGGAATCTCTTTAGCAGCATCAGACATCTCTTTAGCTGTATCAGATACTTCCACCCCATCCACATTCTTGGATGAAGTCTTAGGGTTGCCACACGATGCCAACATGATTGCTAAAACCATGGTTGGCAATAATAGATAATTTTTACTCATAAGCCAAACTGATTACTTATAATAAGTGATATTACGTGATATGCATTCCCTAACAGGATTGCCATCCACCTCAAATTCACAAATACGTGAAGTCCAATTACCATGGGAGTCAAACTCATAGTCACTATACTTATAAACCGTCACGTTTTCCTCCGACATATCTGTTGCCGTAAAGACTTCCTTCACCAAGCGTCCTTTGCTATCATAGGTATAAACGGTTTCGTCCGTCTCTTCATCATAAACAGAAGTAATCTTTGAAACACGCCCTACGGAATCATAAGTGATAGACTTCGGAACCGTATAGTCATCATTCTTTTCACGATAGAAGGTAATGCGACCTTTCACATCACGTTTGAGACCTGTAATATTCTTCCATATACTGAATCCTGCATCATCACGGTATCCTACCCATCTGCCATTCGTATCAAATATTCGTTTATTTCTTGGTCCACCAGCATTCGACCATTCAATGCACGTATGCACCTTGCCCTTCAAATCAAAGCAAGCCAAGTCTTGCACAGGTTTAGCCTGTGTAGCAACTGTTTTTCTCACTGGGGTTGTCTTTTTTTTCACTTGTGCCGTCATGCTTACACTAGCAAGCAACAGCATGGAGAATATGACTCCTAGATTCCTTAAAAGTTTATTCATATACCCAAAAGTTTATAGTTTATAATTAAGTCAGGCCAATCATGGCTTTTACTTAAATCTTTAAATTACAAATGTTCCAACTTTTCAGTTTGCAGGATAATAAGTAATCGTCCTAGTCTCTACCCAAGAAGTACCATTGGTTCTTTTGGCAAGTCTCTTTGTCCAATTACCTTTAGCATCCTTAGCCTGAACGGTATAAGTAACCTTTATCGAAGAAGTTTTCTCCGTATTATAATCCTCTATTTTTGACAGTGTAGAGCTAACATTGCCATCAGCGCCATATACAAAAGTAGTCTCAATCGAGACTCCTGCATCCTCATAAGTATGCTTTGCCAACTTACCTTTGGCATTATAAGCGAAAGTATCTTCTCCACTACCAGGATTATGATAAGCGGTATAAAGTTCTCCACTGGTAATACGTCCCTTAGCATCTCTAGAACATTCGGAATAAAGTGCATTACCACCCATTTTCACAAAAGTTCCCCCATTCCACTTCAAGCAACGACCAGTCTGCGAGAAAAGAAGGACTTCCTTGTTTGCTCCATTAGAAAAGCCCTTATAAATGCAGCCTGCCTTGTGGTTCACCCAAGTGCATTGTTTTACCTTACCTTTCAAATCGAAGGCTGTCAAGTCCCCTTGTGCCTTCATCAACTTTGGCATCAACATAAGTACAAATACCAAAACCAAACGAATAATACTTCTCATAAAATTAATAGTTTTTTATCAAATAAATAAAGGTTTATTGTTAATTATTAAATCACGCCAATCATGATTTCTTCCACAAAACTTTGTACTAAGAGCCAAACTATATCTTTTCTATAGACATATTTGTATATAATACGGCTGCAAATATAAGTTTTTTTTTCCTAAACTCAAAACTTTTTAGAGAAAAAAGAAGAGAAACCTTTCCTTCTTCAAGAAAAAAGTACTAAATTTGCACCGAAACAAAACAAGCAAAGCATGATAAAGAGAAGATTACCCTTAGGCATACAGAACTTTGAGGAACTACGTACAGGCAACTACCTTTATGTAGATAAGACCGATATGGCCTGGGAAATAGCCAATGGCGACAAGTACAATTTTCTAAGCCGCCCTCGCCGTTTCGGCAAGTCCCTCCTAACGTCAACCCTGCAATGTTACTTTGAAGGGAAAAAAGAACTCTTCGAAGGACTCAAGATCATGGATTTAGAGAAAGACTGGGTCAAGAGACCTGTCATTCATTTCAGTATGAACCTGGGAGGTTCGGATGCAGAGACATTGAAAAGCTACCTTAGCAAGTCTCTCACTTATTATGAAACCGTATATGGCAAAGAAGATTCAGAAAAATCTTTAAGCGACCGCTTTACGGGCATCATACAAAGAGCCTACCAACAATCAGGAGTTCAAATCGCCGTATTAATAGATGAATACGATGCCCCTTTACAACATACATATGAAACTCCCCAACACGAATATTGCCGCTCCATATACCGTGATTTCTTCACAGGTTTAAAGGATTACGGCTATTGCATTAAGTGTGTATTCATCACTGGCATCACTAAGTTTACACAAATCAGTCTTTTTAGTGTGCTAAATACATTGACAAATATTAGCTTTTACAATGAATACGCTAGCATTTGTGGCTTAACTACCGAGGAGATAACGACTTATTTCAAACCAGAGCTAGAGAGACTTGCCAATAAACGTCATTGGAGCGTACCTCAAGCTATCACTGAACTGCAAAAGAAATATGATGGTTATCATTTCTCTGAAAGCTTAGTAGGTGTCCATAATCCTTTTAGCGTACTCAATGCCCTCAACGAGGGAAAACTAAAATCGTATTGGATGGCTACAGGAGCTAATGCCATGCTAATGAAAATCTTAAAGGATTTTGCTAAAAATGTGGCAACATTAGAAGGTTCTTTCATTGACATGGATTACCTGGAGACATCTGATGTCAATACTATAAATCCCAAATTATTCTTGTACCAAGCAGGTTACCTTACCATAAAAGGAACATTAGAAGATTGCTACATTCTTGGTTTTCCTAATGGAGAAGTAAAGAAAGCCTTATTTGACATGATACTGCCTATACTCCTGAAGAAACAACCTGCAGAAATGGATAATGCAATCCAAGAATTGAAGCAATATATGTTAGAAGGAGAAACAGATAGTGCCATGCTCTGTCTCAAACAACTCATCGCCAACACCCCCTATAGCACACAGAAGAAAGAGAAAATTGTCTTTGAGGAGCATTTCCGCTTCATCGTCAAGAACCTATTCTACATCTGTGGCCTTAAGGTCGAAGAAGAGAAGCAAGTGGCTGGTGGCAGAATTGATTTAGTTATAGAAACGTCAACCGTAATATATGTATTAGAACTGAAAATGTCAGACAATGGCGGTACGAATGCCGCAACCTCACAAATTGAAAACCGACATTATGCGGATGCTTATGCAGCAAGCAATAAAAAGGTCGTTCGACTAGCCTTGGTCTTTGATAAAGACAATCGGGGACTCATTGATTGGCAAGAAGTATAAAGGTAAAGTCTCGATTACTAAAAAAATGATTCCTTTGAAGGGCTAAAGTATCTCCTTCAAGGGAATCATTACAAACTCTCGCTCTTCCATCAACGGATGAGGTATCACCAAGTCTGGCTCATTGATTTTCAAGTCATCATACAGCAGAATATCAATATCAATGATCCTATCATGATACTCTCCATTGACTGATTTCAAAGTTCTTCCCATCTCCTTCTCTATCTCCTGTAACTTCTCCAACAGTTGACGAGGAGCCAATATCGTATCTACCAAAATGCAGGAATTGATAAAGTCATTGGGAGAAGAAAAGCCCCATGGCTTGGTCTCATAAAGAGCTGACTGGCGCTCGACAACGCCAACCAGCTCCTCTATTTTCTCTATAGCCTCACGGATATTACGCTTGCGATTTCCAAGGTTCGTCCCTAGGCTCAAATATACTTTGTGCATATATACCTTAATAATATATAGATGCTATGATTAGTCGTTCAATATCAGTAATGAATCACCGAAGCAACCAAACATATAACCATTTTTCACCGCCTTCTTATAGCACTCATAGACCAAGTCATAGCCACCGAAAGCACAAGTACTCATCATCAATGTTGACTCTGGGTGGTAGAAATTGGCAACCATACTGTCAGCCAATCCGAAATCGTATGGAGGAAAGATAAACTTGTTGGTCCAGCCATCAAATTCCTTCAAAAAGCCGTCAGTACCGACAGCTGTTTCCGTAGCCTTGACAACACTTGTACCTACTGCACAGACATGATGACCAGCACGCTTGGTTTCATTGACCAAGTCGCAGCACTCCTTACCGATGATCATCTGCTCAGAATCCATCTTATGCTTGGTCAAGTCCTCCACCTCAATCTCATGGAAATTGCCCAATCCACAATGCAAGGTAATGAATGCTGGATGAATACCACAAATCTCCATTTTCTTCATCAACTCACGTGAGAAGTGAAGACCTGTAGCTGGAGCTGTCACGGCACCTTCCTTATCTGCAAAGACACACTGGAAATCCTCCATGTCATCCTCTGTGGCATGATGATTCTCACGCTTGTCAATGATATAGCGAGGCAACGGAGCCTCACCAAGTGCAAACAAAGAACGCTTGAACACATCGTGATGCCCATCCTCATCGTATAGGAAGCGAAGTGTACGTCCACGACTCGTAGTATTGTCGATGACCTCAGCCACCATCTCATTTACGTCATCGAAAAACAGTTTGTTTCCGATACGAATCTTGCGAGCTGGCTCTACCAAGACATCCCAAAGGCGCATCTCTGCATTCAACTCACGAAGCAAGAATACCTCAATCTTGGCATCTGTTTTCTCCTTGGTACCATAAAGACGCGCAGGAAAGACCTTCGTATCATTGAACACAAAGGTATCACCTTCACCAAAGTAGTTGACGATGTCCTTAAACTCCAAGAATACTGGATTTCCATCAGCGTCCTTCAAGTCTTTGCCATTCTCGTCCTTCTTGTACATCTCTATTTTCTCTGACTTCTTGTGCAAGACCATGAGCCTAGACTCATCACGACGAGTCACCTCGAATGTACGTTCACCACTTGCCGTCTTGACAACACGCTTTGTCTTATGTGGATAGAGAGCAACCTGTGCCTCTGGCAATTTAAAATTAAACTGTGATAATTTCATGTTATATGGTTCTCCTTTCTATTATATCATTAATATTATATTCTACTTTGTTTCTTGCTCCGTTACTAAGTCCTGGGCATCCAGCCATTCCTGGAAATGATCGAAATCTATGCAGTTCTCAACCGAATAACTTCCAGCCTTCGTTCGTCTCAATGCTGTCAAGAAAGCACCGCTATCCAAAGCCCTTCCTATGTCACGAGCCAAAGAACGGATATAAGTTCCTTTGCCACATACCACTCGAATACGGGCTGTTTTCTGCTCGTCATCGTAGTCGGTAAGTTCGATTTCATCGACACGCACCGTCTTGGGTTTCAACTGCACATCTTCACCAGCCCTTCGCAAAGCATAAGAACGGTCACCATTCACCTTGACTGCACTATAGGTAGGCGGAACTTGCTGAATCTCACCTACAAATTGCTTAAGTGTTTCCTCCACCAACTGTCGAGTTATGTGCTTGGTAGGATAAGTATGATTGACCGTATGCTCCTTGTCATAGCTTGCTGTGGTAGCACCCAACTGAAGAGTAGCGGTATATTCCTTGGTATGGGTTTGCAGCTGCTCTATCTCCTTGGTTTTCTTGCCCGTGCAGAGCACCAATACGCCAGTGGCAAGAGGGTCGAGTGTACCTGCATGTCCTATTTTCACCTTGAAGCCGAGTTTCTTGCTGAGCAGATAGCGAACATGCGCCAAAGCCCCGAAGCTAGACATACGATAGGGTTTGTCGATGGCTATAATTTCTCCTTTTCTGAAATCCATATAATGATAAATGGGTTTATTGTATGAAATGGCATCTTGCCATTATTTGTCTGCTATGCTTTGTGTTTAGCAACACAAAGCTATGATGCCAACGATAGCACAATAGATGGCGAAATAAATGAGTTTGCACTTCTTCACCAAAGAAATCATCCACTTACAAGCGAAGCAACCACTGATGAAAGCTGCGATAAACCCGACGATGAGCGATGCCGTTGGAATCGGAGACTCCATGGCATGAGTAACTAGATATTCCTGCGAAGGCGCAAAGATGTGCTTGAAATCGAGCAATGCCTCACCCAAGATGGGTGGAATGACCATCAGGAACGAGAACTGCGCCAATGTTTTCTTGCTATTGCCAAGAAGCAAACCTGTGGCAATGGTTGAACCGGAGCGAGACAAACCTGGCAAAACTGCCACTGCCTGTGCGATACCTATGATAAACGCATGAAGTGGAGAGATGTGCTCTTTCTCCTTCGGATGATAGAAGTGAGTCAAAGTAAGCAAAGCCGCTGTGACAAGCAAGCAAACACCTACCACTCGAATCACCTCGCCAGCAAAGAGTGCCTCTATCTTGTCCTTGAAGCAGAGACCTACCACACCAACAGGAATCATAGAGATGAGGATGTTTAGAGCATACTTCTGCTCTTCATTCAGATGACCACTCCAAGAGAAAAGTCCCTTGAAAATCCAACTCACCTCTTTCCACAAGATAACGAGCGTACTCAGTACGGTTGCCACATGCACCACGATGTCAAAAGTAAGACCACCTGCCTCAGCCTCTGGACCGAGCAAAGCCTTACCTATCTCCAAATGGCCACTGCTGCTTACTGGCAAATATTCTGTGAGACCTTGAATGAGTCCCAAAATCAATGCTTGTATCCAATCCATCTTACTCGTCCTTCGGTTTTCTTATTACAGCATAAATGATTGATAGGAAACCTACCAATGTCACAGTAGGTGCCACCACAATGCGACGAGTACTAAAGATATCAGTATCAAAAGTATGCTCGTCAGAACCCGCTCCACTCATCAAGATGAAGCCCAGGATAACAATCGCCATACCGATACCCAACAAGATGAAGTTCATCTTGTCAAATGCCAAATTCTTTTTATCCATATTATATTTTATATAAATGTAAATACTATTGAATCATTCTATGTAAGGGATATTGAATCATTCTATGTAAACGCCATTGAATTCTTCACTCTTCGTTGCTCACGCTTCACTTATATTTTATAAAGGTCTCCTGCCTTCATCTTCAGGAACTTATTCACTGAGATGCTAGCACACAAAGACGTGATGATGATACCAAAGAGGAAAACAGCTCCACCTGTTATCGCCAATTCCTGCCAGCCCAATACAGTGAGCAACTCAGGCTCATTGAGATACCAAGCATAAATACATCCACCAAGGAAACCATCGGCAAGCAAAGCCGAGAGCAAGCCTATCAGTACTGCTCTTCGAATGAAAGGTCCACGTATAAAGTTCCAAGAGGCTCCCACTAACTTCATCGTATGAATCGAGAAGCGACGAGCATAAATGCCCAACCTAACCGTATTGTTAATCAAGGAGAACGAAATAAAGGTAAGCAAGGCTGCCACAATGAGCAATCCCAAACTTATCTTTGCCAAAGACTCGTTGACTTTCTCTATCAAATCATGCTGATAAGAAACTTCCGTTACCCTAGGATAAGCCTTCAACTCTTTGGATATCCATTTCAAAGAGTCGTTATTAGCATAATCTGCCCTCGTGGTTATCTCAATGGAAGGTTGGAAAGGATTGACACCTGCAAACTCGCTAGGATTTGCGCCCAAATCTTTGGTTGCTTCCTTGAGAGCTTGTTCCTTGGATATATAGTTCAAACTATTGACAAACGGACGCGATTTCAGTTTTTTACATATTTGCAAGGCCTCAGGATTGGTCATATCTTGCTCAAACATCACCGTTACCACCAAGTTCTGCTTGACATAAGACGACAAGTTTCGACCCATCAGGACCGAAAAGATGACAAAACCCAACAAAACCAGTACCATGGAGGTACTTATACATAGAGTTACCATTTGCAACCCACGATGATTGCTTGGCTTATAATTTTTCTTTCTCATTTCACAAAAGGGTATAATACACCAAATTTGTTGCAAAGTAACAAAAAAATAAGGACATAAACGAACCTTTAATAGTTATTAACTACATTTTTAGACTTTCATGTATGTTTTTGAGTCTTTTTGAGCATATAGAAAATATACTACAAGCAGATCTAAATGTCGTTATTCCTGGAGTTAAAACTTGATTCAAGGTAGTTATTTTTCAATTCAAAGACTTTGTTTCTATATTCTAAGTCTTTGTTTCTATATTCTAAGTCTTTGTTTGTAAATTCAAGGTTGCTGAACATAAACAGAACAAGGATGTAGAAAGAACTAGATAAGGATGTAGAAAGAACTAGATAAGGAAAGATAAAGAATTAGATAAAGAATTAGATAAAGAAAGATAAGATGCCGAATAAGGGAAGATAAGAAAAAGAATAGAACAGAAATACAAAAGGGCCGACCTCCCGGCCAGCCCTTTCTTATACAGAGTAAAATTCAAATAGGTATGACTTTAAATTTTACTTAAAATTCCATTAATTTCGGGGAAATAAATTTCCACCCGATTTACAACTTGGTAATGACACCCTTCTCAGAACTCTCCAAGAAATGAATGATATTCTGAATCTCTGGACCATCAGGTACCTGATCCTTGATCTGATTGATGGCATCGAAGAGAGATGTCTGACCATGGAATACCAAACGATAGGCATTAGCCACGTGCTTGCGCACCTTCTCGCCAATCTCGGCAGCCTCCATGATGATGCCGTTAGGACCGGCATACTTCACAGGCTTGCCACCTGCGATAATATAAGGAGGAACATCCTTAGAGAAGGTAGTACCCGCTTGAATCATTGCCAAGTCACCAACTCTAGTCTTGGCATTCTCTACAACAGATGTTGAGTAGATGACACCATTACCGATGACACAATCACCTGCAATCTTGGTACCATATCCGAACACGCAGCCATTTCCTATCACGGTATCGTGAGAGATGTGCGCACCTTCCATCAAGAAGTTCTTGTTGCCAAGTACGGTCTTGCCACCCTCGTAAGTACCACGGTTGATAACCACGTTCTCACGGATGGTGTTGTTGTCGCCGATGACCACAAAGCTGTTAGCACCCTTGAAGTTGAAATCCTGTGGAAGCGCACCAACGACAGCCCCCTGGAACACCTTGTTGCCATTGCCCATGCGAGTACCGTTCATGATGCTCACGAATGGGTAGATGATGCAGTTGTCACCGATTTCCACATCGTCCTCGATATAGACGAAAGGATATATCTTGCAGTTATCTCCTATCTTAGCCTTAGGAGAAACCTCTGCCTTTGGACTTATTATACTAGCCATAATAATCTAACATTTAACATTTAACACTTAACATTATTTGGCTCCTCCACCCAATGCATAGTAGAGGTTGACCACTGCCTGCATCTTGTAGAAATCGTCTGCCACCTTGGAGAGCTCTGCGTTCAAGAGATTGCTCTGAGCCGTGATGATATCCAAGTATGTAAGACCAGCCTGACTCTGCATAAACTCAGTGTTCTGTTCGAGCGAAGCCTTCAAAGCATCGATCTGCTTTGCCTCCAGCTCACCCTTCTTAGCAGAAGAGTTATAAAGTACCAAGGCATTACTTACCTCGCTACCAGCCTGGAGTACGGTGTTCTGCCAAGTGTTATAAGCTTGCTCATACTGAGCCTTGGCAACCTTCAGACCAGCTACAAGACGACCGTTCTGGAAAATAGGCTGAACCAAAGAACCGACTGCACTAAGCAACCACTTGCCTGGGTTGACAATTCCCATACCACTTGAGTTAGTAAAAGCACCTGTACCAGAGATGGTCAAAGATGGATAGAACTTGCTGCGAGCGGTCTCCACTGCATAGAAGCATTGCGCCAAGTTCATCTCGGCTGCATGTACATCAGCACGGTTATTGAGCAACTGCAAACCTACACCTGTGGAGAAATTAGCAGGAAGGCTCTGGTTCTCCAACTTACCACGAGCTATGGTGTGAGCTTGGTCGCCAATCAACAAACTCAAGGCGTTCTCTGTCTCACGAATCTGGCGCAACAAGTCCTCCTTCTGAGCCAATACAGAATAGTAGTTAGCCTCTGAAGACTTGACAGCAGTCTCGTGATAACCAGCCTTATACTGCTTGTAAGCCAACATCGTCTCCCAAGTTTCCTTGGTCAACTTCTCCATCTCGTTGATAATCTCCACTTGTTTATCGAGCATCAACAAAGAGTAATACATATTGGCGATGTTAGCCACCAAATTGGTCTGGACGGAAACCTGATAATCCTTCATCTGCAGGAGCGCCATCTGAGCACTACGCTTCTGGGAAAGCAAATTGCCAAAGAGATCAACACTCCAACTTGCATTGATAGGCAAGCTATAAGTCTTGGTGGCAGCGTTGCCATCCCAAGAAGAGAGCGTACCTTGTGGGGTAAAGCTGAAAGAAGGAATGAAGGCCAACTTAGCACACTTCAACTGATCCTCAGCCATCTTCACATTCAAGGCTGCATTGAGCAAGTTGACGTTATTATTCAAGCCTTTCTCTATCAAGCTCTGAAGCTGTGGGTCTGTGAATACGCTGCGCCAAGGGATATTGGCAAAAGAAGTAGTATCCTTCACCGCCAATGTATCCATGATAGAGGCAGAGTCACGAACGATGCCGCTGGTCTTCACATCAGGACGCTCATACTTTCCATAGAGAGTCTTGCAGCTGCTCAAAGAGAGCGCTGCGAGACCTAATATGATGATAT
>ERZ808259.55-NODE-55-length-89771-cov-9.017433_pt1 | contig 89771 bp, 80 predicted proteins | sample MGYA00521279_ERZ808259 | MGnify/ENA primary metagenome ERZ808259 (study PRJEB31516, sample SAMN03275586) | gut metagenome | biome: mammalia-associated habitat; material: feces | host: Papio cynocephalus | place: Kenya | collected 2012-07-27 ...
CGAGGTTAGATGCCCGAAGCTTCTTAAGTGTTTCACATCAATTGAGAACTAACAGTGATTCTAGGATCTGCCCCACAGATTTATTTGCTTTTCATCGCTAATGCGAATATTTTCACGATACTATTTTATTCCTATGCATCGTTTGGAGCGATTGCTTCGATTTTGACCATCTTTAGGCTTTCCGATTAAAGAATTTTATTCTATTCTTTGGGCTTTTACTTTCGCGTGATAAACTACTTCTCGAGAAGGGGAGTAGCGGTTGCTCAACTCGTCAGCACGCCTTTATTACAAGGCCGGGAAGAGCAGGGATATCCCACGCAAGACCTTCTAGTGGAATTTATTTCCTAGAAGGAGGTACTCTTATATGCATGAAAATCATTCCATTAATGAAACGCTTTCTATTTTGGGCGTTGATGAAAAGACGGGATTAACGCAAAAAGACGTTGACGAGCGCTTTTTGAAATATGGCCCTAACAAATTAGAGGAAGAAAAGAAGAAAAATTGGTTTTTTGTTTTCTTAGAGCAATTCAAAGATCCAATGATTTTTATTTTATTAGGGGCGGCTATTGTTTCTTTGGTGCTTAATGTTTTAAGTGCTTTAAAGACTAGCGAAGGCATCCATTTTAAAGATTTTGCAGATGTGATTATCATTTTCGGCGTCATTTTCTTAAATGCAATCATTGGAACGGTGCAAGAGACTCGTGCGGAAAAATCACTTGAAGCGCTTAAAAAGCTTTCTTCCCCAACGGCGACGGTTCGTCGCGATGGCTCTTTAAAAGAAATAAAAGCAGAAGAACTTGTTCCTGGCGACATCGTGATTTTAGAAGAAGGACGCACGGTTCCAGCGGATTTGCGCTTGATTAAGGGGTTTGCTTTAAAAGCAAATGAATCCTCTTTGACAGGCGAATCTCTTCCTGTTGAAAAAGATCCAAACATCGTTCTTACCGAAGAAGTAGGAGTTGGCGACCGCCTTAATGTCGTTTATAGTAGCACCCCAATCGTGTATGGGCGTGGAGAAGGGGTTGTTATTGCAACTGGCAAAAACACGGAAATCGGCAAAATCGCCTCGATGCTTTCTAATGATGAGAATGAAGACACTCCACTTCAAAAGAAACTAAACCAGCTTTCGAAGTTCCTCGGGTATTTAACGCTTGCAATTGTCGTACTTATGCTTGCCGTTTCTCTTACTTATGATGCGATTCGTGGAACAATCGCTTCAGAATGGGATAACGATTTGCTCGATGCCGTCGGACTTGCTGTCGCCGCGATTCCAGAAGGGTTAGCTGCGGTAGTTACGATTGTTCTTGCTAACGGTATGAGCAAGATGATTAAGGTCAATACGATCGTTAGACGGCTCGCTAGTGTCGAAACTTTGGGTGGCGTCTCCTATATTTGTAGTGATAAAACCGGTACCTTAACGCAAAACAAGATGACGGTTGTTGCCGCTTATACTGACGAAAAGCTATTTGAAAAAGAGCATCTCGATTCTTCTATTTCCTACTTAGCGGAAGGCATGGCTTTATGTAGCGACGCTAAAATCGAAGAAGGGGCATATGGCGATCCTACTGAAATCGCTCTTGTCGAGATGGCGAGCCGCTTAGGAATGAAGAAGTCTTCGCTAGAAGAGAAAAAACCACGTGTAAATGAACTTCCTTTCGATAGCGTGAGAAAGATGATGTCGACCGCCCATCAAAAAAATGATGGCTCCTATATCATTTATACCAAAGGTGCGATGGATCAAATCTTAAAGCATTGCGCTTTCATTAATATCGGCGGAAATGTTCGAAGCCTTAATGAAACCGACCGGAAAAATATTGAAGACGCTGCGAAAAAGATGAGCGAAAAAGCGCTTCGTGTTTTAGCTTTGGCGTACAAAAAAGGCAGCAAAGAAATCGAAGAAGAAAACCTTACTTTTGTTGGTTTGGTCGGGATGGTTGACCCACCTCGCCCTGAAGCAAAAGACGCAGTCACGACGCTTAAAAAAGCCGGCATTGTCACAGTCATGATCACCGGCGATCACAAAGACACCGCTTTTGCTATTGCCGAAGAATTAGGCATTGCGAAAAGTATAGATCAATGTATGTCAGGTGATCAAATCGATGCTTGTTCCAGAGAAGAATTGCAAGAAAAAGTAAAAACGATTCGTGTTTTTGCACGTGTTTCCCCTTCTAACAAAGTGGAGATTGTTAAAGCCATTAAAGCCAATGGATTCATCGCTGCGATGACTGGAGATGGCGTCAATGACGCCCCGAGCTTAAAAGCAGCCGATATTGGCATCGCGATGGGAATTACGGGAACTGACGTTGCAAAAGGTGCGGCGGATATGGTTCTTACTGATGATAATTTCGCCTCCATTGAAAAAGCAGTGGAAGAAGGACGAGGGATTTACGCGAATATTCGTAAAACCATTCTTTTCCTCCTCTCTAGCAATATTGGGGAAGTCGTTTGCATGTTTATCGCCATCGCGATTGGTTTACCTGCCCCATTAATCGCTATCCATCTTCTTTGGGTGAACCTAATCACAGATTCCTTGCCTGCGATTGCTTTAGGGAGCGACAAGAAACCAGATGACATCATGGATGAAAAACCTCGCGATCCAAAAGAATCGCTTTTCGCGCATGATGGCTATTCCATCACATTTGGCTATGGCGCTATCATTGGGATTGCTACCTTAATCGCTTTCTTAATTAAGCCTTGGGCAAATGGCTACTTCTCTCCAAGCGATATCAATACTTACTTATCAAGTTCAGTTGAAGCATTGGAAGAATGCCAGAGTATGGCTTTTTGCGTTCTTTCGATGGCGGAGCTCTTCCATATGTTAGGTATGACGGATACAAAGCATTCTGTGATTCGTGTATTCAAAGATAAAAACCCACTTCTATGGATCGCTTTCTTCTTAGGAATGGGCCTACAACTTATGGTTATCGAAATTCCAGGTCTAAATAGTTTCTTCAAGGTATATCCGCTTCACGATGAACCATTAGATTATCTTTATGTCTACGCTTTAGCCTTAACGCCGTTACTCTTCCATGAAATTGTTGTTTTCATTCGCTTCCTCAAAAAGAAATTCGGGAAATAATAAATGATTTTCCTATTTCTTATCTTGTGAGAAAAAGACAAAGGGTTTATATTAATCGGGCTGCCGTCTTAGCTCAATTGGCAGAGCAACTGAATCGTAATCAGTAGGTTGGTGGTTCGATTCCGCTAGACGGCACCAATTTGAACCTTAGCCCCGATAGTTTCGGGGCTTTCTTTGTTTAGTGTATTTCTAAGACGGATAGTTTTAATCATTTGCTTGATCAATTGCTTAGAGGAATTGATTGTTCATCATTTTGGTTTAGCGAAATTTAAGCCATATCATTAATATTATTTTGGAAACTGCCTGAAGTTTCATTTACCCCCTTGCTAGAGAGAAATGCCTTGCCTATAATATTCGAGCGCAAAAACGCAGGTTGGGTGCTTAGCTCAGCTGGGAGAGCATCTGTTTGACGTACAGAAGGTCACAGGTTCGAGCCCTGTAACACCCACCAACTTGAAAGATTGGAAGCTTCGGCTTCCTTTTTTCTTTCTTCTTGTGGACATAAATACGGAATTATTTATAATTATTCCGCTGCACCTGTAGTTCAATGGTAGAACACCAGCTTCCCAAGCTGGTTACACGGGTTCGATTCCCGCCAGGTGCTCCAATTGAATGCTTCTTGGCTACGATAGGTGTGGCCAAGTTTTTTCATTTAAAGAAAGGGCATCAAATTTTCATATAAGATTAAGTTTGTTCTTTTTTCGATTTCATCTTATGATTTAGGCAAAGAGGTAATGATTATGGCGGAAAAGAAAAACACTTACATGGTAAACAAAAGAGAAGATGGAAAATGGCAAGTAAAGATTATTGGCAGTGATCGCGCCATTAAATTATTTTCCACAAAAGCGGAAGCACTTGATTACACCAAAACTATGGCGGGTAACACCGAAAAAGGAATTGTTTTCAAGCCAAGCAAAGGTGCGAATAAAGGCAAATTCACCAAAGCAAAATAGTACTTCTAAGCTTTCATATTTTTTTGTTTCTAAAAATAACGGGTTATTTCCTCGTTTCTTCCTTAACAGGAAATAATGTTTTTGATAACATAGAATTGTAAGAAGTGTTTTGAGAATGACTGACGGTAAAGGAAAAATCTTCTAAATTATCACTTATGATTCGCGACTTTAGTTCCATTAATAATATTTTGTCTCTAGTCTTTGGACTGTTTTTGTTTGTTATTTTCGACGTTGTTGCTTTTTGGCTTGTGAAGCGCAAAGTCCCGAGAATCTTTGTGATTGCCAATGAGTGTTTCATTCTCATCGCATGGATTTTTTACATGGATTTCTTCATGTGCGCAGCTTTATCTATGCTTTTAGTTGGCACACTTGTGACAAGCTTCACCAATATGACTGAGATTCGTAAATTCACCGCGAACGTATTAAAGGGGAAAGCGTCTTTTGATTTTTTTCATAAAAAACAAAAGATTCAACCTGAAGCGATTTATGACCGCGAAGACGTTTTTAAGAAAGTTGAAAGCGCGATTCGCATTTTATCCAAGCAAAAGATTGGCGCCCTTGTGACGTTTGAAAGAAATGATGATTTAAGCGATATCATGAAAAACGGAACGATTCTTAACGCGCCAGTTAGTTCAGAATTGATTCAAACCATCTTTTATCCTGGCACCCGCCTTCATGATGGAGCGGTGGTTATCCGCGGGGATAAGATTGCGGCTGCTAGTGTTTACTTTACGCCTACCAATCGTCCTTTGACTGGAAAATATGGCTCCCGTCATCGTGCTGCGTACGGCATTAGTGAAACAACCGATTCCGTTACGATCGTCGTAAGCGAAGAAACAGGAAGAATCTCGATTGCCTTCCAAGGCGAATTAACTCCTGTTGCGCCAGATGATTTATTAAGAATTTTCGAAGAAGACATGGCTACGGTTACTAAAACCCCTAAAACCAATGCCTAATCATTTTGCTTTTTAGATATTCGGATAGAGAAAGGTCTACACTTTTTGTGTTAGACTAATCTTACTCAAATTACGAGTTCAAACTAACTATTAGGAGGATATTATGTCAACACCACACATTAACGCAGCTAATGGGGCTTTTGCAAAAGTCGTTCTTATGCCAGGTGATCCTTTGCGTGCACGCTGGATCGCCGAGAATTTCCTTACCGATATCAAAGAAATTTGTTCTATCCGTGGCATGGTTGGTTTTACAGGATTTACCAAAAACGGGAAAAAGATTTCCGTTATGCCTAGTGGTATGGGCATGCCTTCTATTGGCATTTATTCTCATGAGCTATATACCGAATATGATGTCGGAACGATTATCCGCGTTGGCACAATCGGTGCGCTTCAACCTTATGTGAAATGCCGTGACTTATTATTAGGGGAAGGCGCTTGCACCAATAGCAATTGGATGGGTCAACATAATTTAGGCGGAGCGACGTATAGTGCGATTGCTTCTTTCGATGTGCTTCTTGCTGCAAGCGAAGAGGCAAAAAAGAAAGGTGCAACCTATTACGTAGGAAACATCCTTTCTAGTGATACTTTCTATGATGCAAATCCTGAGATTTGGAAAAAGTGGCAGGCTCTTGGCGTTTTAGGAACCGAAATGGAAGCTTATGCTCTTTATGAACAAGCCGCACTATTACAAAAACGCGCCTTAGCCATTTGCACGGTAAGCGATTTAATCTATGGGACCGCTCAAATTTCTCCAGAAGAGAGACAAGAAGGCCTTAAGAATATGATTGAAGTCGCTATTGCGACAGCTGAACGCTTTGCTGACTAAAAAGTAATATGCCTTATTTTGGTAAACTGACTCTTTTCATTACTCTTTGTTTAATTTGCACGTTACTTTTTTTGGTGCTCTTCTTTTATCGTCCCTTAAAAGGATGGATCATTCGGCGAAATGTCACCCGATTTTATTATCATCGCGTAATGAGAGAAGCTAGGATACACGATTATTACCTTGTTAATGATGTCCGTTATAAACTTGGCGGTAGCGACTATGTTTATATTGATCACGTTTTAGGCGGTGATAAATACATTTATGTGATTACTGACGTTTATTTTGAAGGCGCAGTCAGCGCTAGAAATGATGATGCCCATTGGGTGAATTATCTTAAAAACGGCAAAAAAATCAAAATTCAAAATCCGCTTATGCTTTCAAAAATTGCGGTGGACCGTTTTTCGAAAGCGAGCGGCATTAACACTTCTTTTCTTGTTGGCATTGTTTTGGTGAATGACGATTGTTTTGTAACTCCGTTTGAAAATCATCGTGGCGAACCGATTTTTACGCCTTTATCGCGATTAGGAAAAGTTGTATCGACCTATGAAAAAGACAATGTTAGCCCATTCGTAGGAACGGAATTAAAAAACGCGATGATTGCTTTGCATGAAGAGAAGGTTAGGGGATATGCAAAAAGTAAATAGCAATAGTGGCTCTCTTTCTAAAGAAGCTTTTTCTCTTTTCAAAAAGAGATTTTTGTATTCTTTTCCCATTACTTTCGGCTTCATTTTATTATTTGTCGCGTTTCTTGCTTTTGGCGTATTTTTCCCATATACCTTATGGATCAGCGTTCCTTTCCTGCTTTTACCGTTATGTTTTGCCTATACGCTTTCTTTAAGCGATGGGCATCAAGATAACGAACTATCGAATCAAAGAACAATTGCCTACTTTTTATCTTATTTTCGCACTCCGTTTTATGGCTCTTACCGCGTGATACGCAATTTCTTCCTATCTTTGTTTTGGACTATCTTATTCGGAATCGCCCTCTATTTTTGCCTAGTTCCTATTTACTCTTCTTTATCGCAGGAATTTGTTTCCGCGTTTACGAGTTTTAGCGAATATCTTGAACAAAGGAATTACGAATCAGCGGCCTATTTAATCGTAAACGATGTGAATATTTCTCACTTCTTCCTTTTATATAGTCTATTGAACTATGTCTTTTTCACTTTGAACTTCTTAGCGCGTTTACTAGGCTATTCTTTAAATCCGTTTTTCCGTTTAAATTTTGGTTATGGCCCAACGGGGTTATCCAACCATATTTTTCAAGGTGGATTAAGGATAAAAAGAAGTGAATATTTTCATGATTACCTTTCTTCGACTTGGTTGCTTTTTTTGCTCTTCCTTCTTTTTGATGCGATGGGCGTAACGATAGGTTGGTTTTATTTTTTGCCTTATCTATCGCCAATCGGAATTGTTACTTTTGGCATTGGAGTGGGCTTTCTAGCAGTCTCGCCATTTTTATCCTATTACGTCTGGTTTCTGAATTTGTTGAACCGAAAATACGAATCGACGTTCATTGATTACTACATTCATCTAGCGGAAGAAACCTTCCTCGCGGCAAAAGAAGCAAATGAATTAAGCGAAGAAGAAATGAAATATTACGAAGATCAGATTGAAAAAGGCAAAAAAAGAAAAGAAGACATTGAAACAAAGAAAGACGACGAAGATGATAAAAATAGCTCCGGTAAGTGAAGTTGCAATCGGGTTTTAATAATAAAAAATGCCGATTTTCATCGGCATGATTTTCGAGTGGAGCAAGTGACGGGAATCGGACCCGCGTGTCGACCTTGGCAAGGTCGCGTTCTACCATTGAACTACACCTGCACTTGCTTTAAGCACGAGTAATTATAGAGAATCGTTATCTATGAATCAAGGGTGAAAAACACAAACTTCGCGCCCTATCGTAGAAGAAAGAGGAATCCTCGCAAGATCGTGATTTTAATGATTGTTTCATTTTGAAAATAATAAGAGGAACTAAATTCTACACCCTGAACTTCTTTCTAAAGAAAGAATCAATAGAAGTAAAGAGGCGATTAGACTATAATCACTTTGCTTTAAGGGAGTGAATTATGGCAACGACAAACGATTTAGCAGAACTCTTATTTCCGGAAGTAACCGGAACAATCGAGGATTTGGAGAAAAGATATCCTCCTAGAAGTTTACCTCTTGGAGCGGAAGTGACTCGTTTTGCGCCCTCCCCAACCGGATTTTTGCACACCGGTTCTTTGTTTACAGCGATGATTGCTCATACAATCGCCCACGACACACATGGCGTTTATATGTTCCGCCTTGAAGACACCGATACCAAACGCACCATCGCTGGGAGCGCTGAAGAATTAATCGAACAGCTTAAGGTATTTGGCATTGTTGCGGATGAAGGCTATTTCCCAACTGGCGATAAAGGAGAATATGGCCCATATCAGCAAAGCGTGAGAGCGGATATCTACAAAATCGTGATTAAAGAACTTGTGAGAAAGGGCTTGGCCTATCCTGATTTTGCTACCTCAGAAGATTTAGCCAAACTCCGCGAATTCCAAGAAGCGAATAAGATTATCCCTGGGTATTATGGGAAATACGCTCGCGACCGTAATCTCTCCGTTGACGAAGAAATTGAAAAAATCAATGCAAAAACCCCATGGGTCATTCGTTTTAAGAGTCATGGCGATCATGAAAAGAAAATAACTTTCCATGATGAAATTCGTGGCGATATCGATTTAGCCGATAACGATGTAGACATTGTTATTTATAAAGCGGATGGTTTACCTACTTACCATTTCGCGCATGTTGTAGATGACCATTTCATGCGTACTACTTTAGTGACGCGCGGTGAAGAATGGATTCCTTCTACTCCGATTCATTTAGAACTATTCCGCGCTTTAGGGTGGAAAGCTCCAAAATATGCGCATCTTCCCGTTATCATGAAACTTGACCATGGCAACAAGCGCAAACTTTCTAAGCGAAAAGATCCTGAAGCGGCTGTCTCTTATTTCTTGAAGCAAGGCTATCCTCCAATGGGCGTTTTGGTTTACCTCATGAGTATTGCAAATTCCAACTTTGAGGAGTGGACCATCGAAAATAAGACACTTGATCTTTCTAAATTCCATTATGACCTTTCGAAGATGTCTTTGGATGGCGCTTTGCTTGATGAAGATAAACTTATTTATTTTTGCAAAGAAGTGCTCGCAAAAGAAAGAAAAGAAACGCTTCTTCCAAAAGTAAGCGAATGGAGCAAAGAATTCGATTCTGAGCTTTATCAAAAAATCGAAGAAGATCCAGACTATTTTGGCAAGATTCTCGATATTGAAAAAGACCGCCCAAATCCCCGCAAAGACTACGCCAAATATAGCGACATTGCGCCTGCTACCCGTTTCTTCTTTGATAAGGATTATGAGGAATTGATCCAAAATCCTCTTCCATGGAATCCAAACTTAAGCAAAGAAACCATTAGTGAAGTCCTTCTCACTTCTGCGAATAAAATGCTATTTGGAACGGATGAGCCAACTTGGTGGAATGCCTTAAAAGAAGTTGCTTCTTCTTTAGGCTTCGCGGTCAATAACCGCGAATTTAAAGCGAATCCAAGCGCGTACCATGGGAATGTCAGCGACTTTGCCGAGATTATTCGCATTGCTTTAACGACTTCCAAACAATCCCCAAATCTCCATGAAATTATTGAAATTTTGGGCGAGAAACGCGTGAAAGAAAGGCTACTCTCTTTAGCAAAAAAAGTGCTCGCTTAATTTCCTTGCAAGAATTTAGCCTAAGTGCTTAAATACTTGCGCGGCCCTGTGGTCAAGAGGTTAAGACGCAACCCTCTCAAGGTTGAATCCCCGGTTCGATTCCGGGCTGGGTCACCAAACGGCAAAAAACCTCGATTTTATCGAGGTTTTATTTTCGTTTATGGGAAAATTTTGGGAAAATTTTGGGAAAAAGTTTTTCGGCGCCCCTCCGATGGCGCCTGAGGTTTCCTCGCTTTTGGGGAATCTTTTTCTTTTTTGTAGCTTCAAGATTGAACTATTATCTCTTACGGCAATTTTGGCTAAATTGATTAACGATTAAAAACATTTAATTCTTAATGGACTTCTTTTCTCGGTAAAAAGGACTTTTTCTGCTCATACGAGAATTCATAAACCTCGTTTTTGGCTAAATTAACTTTGCAAAGATATAAAAAACATAGAAAACCAAAATAAAAAACATAAAATGTAATCATATAAACTTGTTTGTTTTAAGGAGATGAAATTCAATGAAAATCAGGAAATTTTCTCTTTTATCGGGTTTAGCGGGAATGCTGTTTACTCTTGCAAGCTGTTCCCCGTCTTCCATCATTAGGTGCTACTACCAAGAATTCATGAACTATCGCGCGAATGGCGGACATTTAACCTATTGGAAATGGATTGAGAGTAATTACCCTGATGCCAATAAAGAGAATTCCATACTTCCATGCACGAAAATCGATAAGAGTGGAAAATTGATCGTTGAGACGAGTAGGGGGGTTATCGATACCGGCGAAATTCCATGCAAGAAAAAATATTTAGTAAAATTTTATTGCGATAATCAGTGTATCATGGAAAAAGAAACGAGGTTTGGCGAGAAAATCGAAGAACCAAATTTCGGCGCGTTGAAAGTGAAAGGGTGGTACTTAAGAAAAGATTTTTCTGAACCATTCGACTTTGGTAGCACAAGAATTATAGAATCAATCGACTTATATGCCGATTATGAGACTGGAAATTCGCTTGTTACCTTTTTTGATCAAACCACTCATTTTCCTTTCGAAAAGGCCGTTATTTCTTTTGGAAAGGAATATCGTCTTCCTCTCCCTATTGATTATCATTCCCAGTATCGATTTTTAAGTTGGCAATATGAAGGAAAAAACATTAGAGAGTTTGGGAATTGGTTTATCCCTTATAAACAAGTGACTCTAATAGCGAAGTGGGAAAAGAAGAAACCTTTCGATGCTTTTTCCTTTGGCTACTATCCTCAATCTGTAGTATCCGATGAAAGCTTGATTAAAAAAATCGAGTCTGAAGGAAAAAAGGTGTGGACTGACCGATCAAGCTACTTTATTGAATATAAGGGATATCGTTATCGAAGAAAGTCTCGGAATTACTCATACGCTGGACTCTCGAACACCTATTTTTTGGACAAAAAAACAAAAATTGTGCTTGGGAAAGAATATTATTTTCGCGTTGAGCCCTTGCGGTGGAAGCTTTACCCCCTTTTAAAAGGTGGGAATGAATACATAGCTTTAACGGAGAGAGTGATTGATATTCATTTCTACGCTTGGTCAGTTGAAAACGCGCCACCCATCCCGAATAGTTATGAAGACTCTCAATTTAGAGGTTGGCTCAATTCCGTAAAGAAAAGCGAATATAAAGGGAAAGGCGACTATGGGAATAGCGGCATCACCGACACGGATTTAATATTGAATTCCCAAGAGCTTAGCTTGTTGCGGCCCCATTTTAAAAACAAAGATAAGTTTTTTCTTCTTAGCAAAGAAGAATGCGAAAGGTATTTGCCGAAGCAAGATCTAAACGCCGAGGCCACGGATTTTACTTTATCTTATAACGAATTGCTCCCGAGTTTAGATAATAAACGCGTTTCATGGGCGACGAGGACACCATCTAGTAATAATCAGTATTTTATGAGCGTTAATTCCAATGGGGAAATGAAGGAAGAAAAAATCTATAAATATTGCGGAGTTAGATTCGCGGTCAAAGTCACTTTAAATAAAGAAAGCATCTCCAAATGAAAGAGGCATTTTCGCGTTTTCAATTGTGAAGCGAAAAACACATAAGACCGTTTTACTTTGATAAAGTCCCTTTTCGGCTACCGATTAAAGAAGTGGATAAATCAATAAAACCCTAGTAAAATGTCGAGCATATTAACGAGGTAAACATACAATGAAAATTGCAATTAGTTCCGATTCCTCTCTTGATTTGACAAAAGAATTAATTAAAAAATATGAAATTCATGTTGTTCCGTTTTCCATCGTAATGGGCGAGGAACAATATCTTGATGGCGAAGTGACGAGTAAGGATATTTTCGCCTATACCGAAAAAACGGGAAAGCTTGCTCGCACTAGTGCGGTCAACGAAGCCCAATGCGAAGAGCATTTCGCTAAAATTCTCGCTAGTCATGATGCAATTATTCATTTCACGATTTCGAGTGATATGAGCGCTTCTTATCAAAACGCATGCTTAGCCGCGAAGAAATTTAAAAATGTTTATGTGGTTGATTCTAGATCCCTTTCTACGGGTGTTGCTTTGGAAGCGATTTACGCAAAAAAACTTGCTACGAAAGGATTAGAAGTAGACGAAATCATTAAGCGTGTTCAAGAAAGAATCCCATATGTACAAGCTTCCTTCGCTCTTGAAGCAGTCAATTATCTCTATAAAGGCGGAAGATGCTCTGGCTTAGCGGCATTAGGCGCAAATCTTCTTCGCATTCGTCCTCAGATTGTTGTCAAAAACGGCAAGATGGGACAAGGAAAGAAATTCCGTGGCCCGATGAACCGCTGGGTGAAAGATTATACCGAAGAAACCCTTAGGGAATTCCCAAACATGGATCATTCTATTGCCTTTATTACTTATAGCAGTGCGACTGATGAAGCAATTGAGTGGTGCAAAAATCGCTTAAAAGAAGCAGGCTTTAAGGAAGTCTATAACACCGAAGCCGGAGGCACGGTTTCTTGCCACTGCGGACCTGGCACGCTTGGCGTTCTTTATTTTAATGATGGCGATCATAACGAATAAACGCATGAACATCTTGCAAAGAAAGTAGGCATCGATTATTATTTTTGTGCGGAAAATCCTCGGAAGAGGTTCTGCTAAAAGCTAAACTGAGGAGTGGCAGTGATAGCCACTCTTTGTTTTTTGAGGGAGGTTTTGATGGAAGAAACTAATAAAGTCAAAGCGCTAATTGAAGAACCGCTTTCTTTAGCGGGATATGAAATCGCAGACATTAAGCTTCTTCGCGACAAAGGTGGACTCGTTTTGTCGATTGTGGTTGATCGTAACGAACCAATATCACTTGATGATATTGTAAAAGTAAGCGATCTGATTAATCCAATTTTGGATGCGAATGACCCAATTGATGGTCCTTATACGTTAGATGTTTCATCTCTTGGTGCGGAAAAGCCAATTGACCCAAAGCGAATCCGTGAATATATAGGAAAATACGTAAATATTCATCTCTCTCACCCTTATGAAGGTAAAAACACATTAGAAGGGACATTACTCGATGCGGATATTGATTCGCTTACTCTTGAAGTGAAAGAAAAAGCAAGGAAACTAAAAATTCGCCTCGAGCGGAAATATGTTGATAAGGCTAGATTAGCCATTGAATTTTGAAAGGAAAACATTATGCCAAGCAAAAAGAAAAATGCGATTCAAATGCCTAAGCTCATTGACGCGGTTACCGAAATCGCGAATTCAAAGGCATTAACGGTCGAAAGCGTTACGGAGGCTCTTTCCGAAGCCTTGAAAAAAGCGTTCATTAAATACCTCGGTGGCGGTGATGACGCGATGGTTGAAGTTAAGATCAATCTTGAAGAAGGAACCGTTTATTTAGCTCAGCTCAAGAAAGTCGTCAAAGACGTGACCGATGACTATTTGGAAATCGATGTGGATGAGGCGAATGAAGGATTAACCACCCCAATCTGGAAGGTAGGGGATATTTATCCAATTCCAGCGACCGTCTCTGAACTTTCCAAAGTTTTCGCGAATGCCGTAAAAGGAAATTTACGCAACGAACTTGGTAAAGCTGAACGTAGTGCTTTATACGATATTTATAAAGATCACATTGGCGAAATGATTACCGGTACGGTTGAAAAAGCGGATGACCGTAGCATTTCCGTCAATATTGGTAGAACTACCGTGGAATTAACGCGCCGCGAAATGATTGGTGACGAATTCTTCCACATTGGCGAGCCAATCAAAGTTTATATCCAAGAAGTGAAACAAGCTCAAGACGATGGCAAACCAAGTCACGGATCTCAAATTGAAGTCACCCGTTCTAGCGAGGGATTCTTAAAACGCTTGTTCGAAGAAGAAATTCATGAGATTTATGATGGCACTGTCATCATTAAAGGCGTCGCTCGCGAAGCTGGCGTAAGAAGCAAGGTTGCCGTTTATAGTAGCAATAACGATGTCGATGCGACTGGCGCTTGCATTGGGCAAGGCGGAAGCCGCATCCAAAAAATCGTCTCTCAACTCGGTAATGGCATCGACAAAGAAAAGATCGATATCATTTCCTATAGCAAGAACCCAGGCTTATTCATCGCTGAATCTCTCCGTCCAGCCCAAGTGCTTGGCGTCCATATTGATGATGCTAACGCTACCCCTCGTCCAAAAGCCACCGCGGTTGTTCGCGATGAGCAACTATCTTTAGCCATTGGTAAAAAAGGTGCGAATGCTCGCTTAGCCAATCGTTTAACTGGCTGGAACATCGATATTGTCGAAGAATCTATCGCCAAAGACGAAAATCTCGAGTACACCCCAACGGAAGAGCTTCAAAAACAAGCGGAAGAAGCTAAGAAACTAGAAGAAAGAGAAGCTTATGCGCGCAAGAGCGCTGAAGAAGCCGCAAAACGCGAAAAAGAGCAAATTGCTTCTGAACCTTCTATTAGTGTCACTGAACCTCAAGAAGATGCCGTTACCGCCGTTTCGACCACTTCTAAGGAAGAAAAACCTCTTCCAAAAGAAGAAACTCCAGTCGTTACCGAAAAGAAAGAAGAACCAGTTAAAGAAGTGGTTCACGCCGAAGTTAAGACGACGAAGAGCTTACAAGAACTCGAACAAGAACTTGAGCAAGCTAAGAGCAAAGTCTCTCCAGTAACCCGCGGAACTCCAAAAGCAAAACGTCCTCACAAGATCACGGAAGAAGAAGTGGAACGCGTTAAGCCAACAGAAGTGACTCCAGCCTTAGGGACGATGCCGATTTATTCCCAAGAAGAGCTTGACCAAATTGAGCAAGAAGAAAGCATGAACGCTGATCTTGACAATATGGACGATGATGAGGATCTCGACCAATACGATAGCTATTACGATGACGATGGGAAATAAAAAAGCAAGCTATCGCAAAGACATCATTTCTGGGAAAGTATTCCCAAAAGATGAATTGGTTCGCTTAGCCAAAATCGACGAGAAAATCGTATTAGACGCTTCTCACTCCATGCTCGGTAGAGGCGTCTATCTTAGATATAACAAAGAGAATATCGATGCTTTAAAAAACGGCAAAATCCTAAATAAAGCATTTCATTCCTCTATCGAACCAAATGAGATCACCTCTTTATTAGAAAGGCTAGATAATGAAAGATAACGTGCTTGGTTTTATCGGAATATTATTCCGCGCGAATAAAGCCCTTATTGGAGAAACGGCGCGCCTATCGAAAAAAGGAAGAATCGCCTTCCTTGCTACTGATGCTAGCCTAGCAACGAAAAAAGAGATCATTCATCTTTGCAAACAGTCTTCCATCCCTCTCTATGAAGATTATTCAAAAGAGGAATTAGGAAACACAGTTGGATATAGTGAAGTGAGCTACATTCTTATTATCGATAAGAAAGCCGCTACATCTTTAGAGAAAAAACGAAAGGAGATACGATGAAAAAAACGCAGCAATATCATTCCAAAAAGAATGACAATCAGAAGCGAAGAATTGAAAACTTCTCTTCTCATCCTCATAACACAAAGAAAGAGGAATTTGCGAAAGTTAACGGAGGCGTTTTCGTTTATTCTAAGCCTCTTTCGGTTGCTGATCTAAGCAAAGCAATCAATATTCCTAGCGTTCAAATTATCAAATTCCTTTTTGTACAAGGAAAAATGGTTACCATCAATCAGCTTCTTGATGATGAAACCATCGGTACGATTTGCCTCGAATTTGGCTATGATTTCAAAAAAGAGAAAATCGTTGATGCCGATCACTTCGAAGACCTAGAAATCGTTGATGATCCTAAAGACCTTATAGAACGTCCCGCGATTGTTACGGTTATGGGTCACGTTGACCATGGTAAGACTACTTTGATCGACGCTATCCGCAATAGCGATGTCGCTGCTCATGAGGCGGGCGGAATCTCGCAAGCAATCGGTGCTTACCAAAAAGAATACCAAGGCAAGAAAATCACCATCATCGACACTCCAGGGCACGCTGCTTTTACCGCGATGAGAGCCCGTGGAGCAAAAGTGACGGATATCGTTGTCCTTGTTGTCGCCGCTGATGATGGGGTTATGCCTCAAACCCTAGAAGCGATCGATCACGCCAAAGCCGCGAAATGCCAAATCATTGTCGCTATCAATAAAATGGATAAACCAGGTGCTAATCCAGAACGCGTCAAGCAAGAACTCATGGCTCATGACGTCATTGCCGAAGAATATGGTGGAGACGTCATGATGATTCCTTTATCCGCAAAGACTGGCGAAGGCATCAATGATTTGCTTGATGCGATTCTCGTCAAAGCGGAAATGATGGAACTTAAAGCCAATCCTAGACGTTACGCGATTGGTACGGTTTTAGAAAGCAACCTTGATAAAGGCGAAGGTCCAAAAGCGACTTTGCTTGTTCAAAACGGCACTCTCAACAATAGCGATTACGTTGTTGTCGGCGAAATATACGGCAAAATCAGAAGGATGACGAACGAACACGGTAAAGTTGTGAAAGTTGCTCTTCCTTCTACGCCGGTTTCGGTTACGGGATTAAGCGCTGTCCCTAGCGCTGGTGACCGTTTCATGGCTTTCCCAACCGAAAAAGAAGCTAAGGCAATCGCTGAACGCCGTGCTTTAGCCAAGAAAGAACAAAATCAAGCTGGGAATGTTACTTTGTCCCTAGCGGACTTAAATAACCTTGTTAACGCTGGCAAAATCAAAGATATCAATGTCGTTGTGAAAGCCGATACCGCAGGAAGCGCAGAAGCGGTAAAAGCGTCTTTAGAAAAATGCAGCAACGACCATGTTCATATTCATGTAATCAGCGCTGCCGCCGGTGCGATTAGCGATAACGATGTCCTTTTGGCCAGTGCTTCTGGTGCGATTATTTATGCATTCAATATCCGTCCAGATGCTCGTGTAGCCGAAAAAGCAAAGGAACAACATGTCGAAATTCGACCATATCGAATCATTTATCAGATGATTGATGATATTAATGCCGCCTTAAAGGGCATGTATAAAGCCGAACTCATTGAACAAGTAACTGGGCAAGCGGAAGTTCGTCATATCTATAAGATTTCTCATGTAGGAACAGTCGCTGGATCGTATGTTATCTCTGGCGAATTGAAGGCGAAAGAAAAAGTACGGCTTCTCCGAGCGGGCGTAGTCACTTACGAAGGAGAACTTGGCTCTCTTAAACGCTTCAAAGACGACGTAAAAGAAGTCAAAGAAGGCTACGAATGCGGCTTATCCATCGAGAATTTCAACGATATCAAAGAAGGCGACATCATTGAAGGTTACGAGATGGTGGAGAAGAAATAATGGCAGACCGTAGAGGAAGAATTAAGGCGCTTATCGCGCGCAATATCAGTGACATTCTGACTTTTGAGCTAAAAAATCCACATATTGGCATCCCTTCGGTGAACGAAGTTGACGTCAATAGCGATAATAGCTTAGCGAAAGTCTATGTCTCTTTTATCGGGGCGAAATACCCTAGGCAAAATCTCGAAGAACTCAATCGCTGCAAAGGTTTTGTTCGTACTTCCTTAGCCAAAAAGATGGACTTATGGAAAGTGCCGGATATCGTCTTTATTTACGATGACCAATTCGAAAGAGTCGAATCCTTAGATAAAGCGCTCAAAAAAGAAGAAAACGAACTCGCTTCATTGAAAAGCGATAAAAAATAACTGCAAGAAATGTGACCTTAATCTAGTCACATTTTTTGATTTACGAAGAGATTAAAAGTCAATTGTATTAAATTTCTCATCGCTTATACTAAATTTTAAAAGCGGCGAAAAGGAGAAAAAACATGAACCCATTTAAAGAAGTAAAAAAGAATTTCGGATTTGGTTGTATGCGTCTTCCCTTAAAAAACGAGAAAGTCGATTATGATGAATTTAGTAAGATGATTGATTTTTATTTAGCGAAAGGATTCAATTATTTCGATACGGCACGCGTTTATTTGAAGGACAAAGTGAGACCGCTTTACGAGATTGCTTAGTGAAGCGTTACTCTCGCGACCGCTTTATTTTCACGGATAAACTATCGACAAGCTGCTTTAATCAGCAAGAAGATATCGTTCCTTTGTTTTATAAACAGTTGGAATCATGTGGCTTAGATTATTTCGATTTTTATTTACTCCACGCTCAAAACAAAGACATTTTTCAAAAATATAAACGCTGCAAAGCTTATGAAACAGTGTTTCAGCTCCAAAAAGAAGGGAGAATCAAACACGTTGGCATTTCTTTCCATGACCGAGCCGAAGTATTAGACGAGATTCTAAATGAATACCCCTCAATTGAAGTGGTACAAATTCAATTAAATTATGTCGATTATGATGATCCAGCCGTCCAATCCAGATTATGCTATGAAGTATGCGAGAAACACAATAAACCCGTTATCGTCATGGAACCGGTAAAGGGTGGAAACTTAGCGAATCTTCCTCTCGAAGCGAAGAAATACATCGATGAACTTCATGGAGGAAGCCCCGCAAGTTACGCAATCCGCTTCGCCATGGGCTTCCCAAATGTTTTTATGGTCTTATCGGGAATGAGCAATTTATCTCAAATGGAAGATAATCTTTCGTTTACAGAAGATTTTAAGCCTTTAATCGAGATGGAAAAGGAAGCCTTAAAACAAGTTTGCAAGACCTTCAAATCTATGAAATTAATTCCTTGCACGGCTTGTCGATATTGTGTGGATGGTTGCCCGAAGAAAATTATGATTCCAAACTTATTCTCATGTCTCAATTCTAAGAAAATCTATCACGATTGGAATGCCAATTATTACTATAGTGTCTACACGAAAGCTAACGGCAAAGCCTCAAGCTGCATTAAATGCGGAAAATGCGAAAGGTCTTGTCCTCAACATCTCCCAATCCGTTCATTGCTTGAAGAAGTGGCTAATGAATTTGAAAAATAATGGAATACCGGTAACTATTCCTTCCTATAAGGGAAATAGTCATGTTAGGTTTAAAATTCGATGCATCCAAAATACTATGAAAGCAAAATAGGAAGTGACAAGAATAAGCAAAACGAAATGATTTTATTCCTGGACTCCATAATGAGAAACTTTATAAATCGTTTGCGTCATTGCCCCAGCTTTGACCGATATCCTAATGATGATCGATTTTAAAAGATGTTTTCTTAGGGTCTAATTCGAATTCAAATAGAATCGCTTCTTTTGCTTCTGGATAGTCTTTGATCCAACTGCCGGTAAAAACAACAAAATCATCCTTTTCAAACTCAAAAACACGACCACGCGGAACTTGTTTGAAATCACCATTAAATCTAGGGTCTATTCCTCTAAAATGATATTTTGCCATATTTTTTTATGAAGCATATGGCCGGTCTTAATGTTTTGATTGTATTCTTGAGAAAAATAGTAGGGGACATCTCTGGCCAAAGGGGCGTCCACTCCGAATAGTGAATTGTATTCGTATCATACCAAAAACAGCCAACGTGAGGATCGTTTTGCATTGAAAAAGAATCTATCATTACTTCCATTGCTGCGGCTTGTGGGTCGCTTCTTTTTTGAATGTGTTTTTCTGCTTCATTTTTTGGCAAAGCCATAAATTCGTCGTCTGTCATTATTTTCATGGAAAAATTATACCTTTTTTGGATTTATAATTACAAAAAATATAAAATCCTGAGCATTTCGTGAAAAATAGGCATGACTTTAAGATGAAGGACTATTTGTCGATTCTTTTTATGTATCGTTCTTTTTTAGAATAAATGTCGTATTGCTTTTTATATCCGCACATTTCTGCGAAGTCTTCTTTTTGGCCGATTAAGACGAAAATTGCAGGGATAATGACTTTGCTTTTGATTGCTTCTATTTTAGAAATCGCAGCAATTTTCGCTTCCTTTTCCCCTTTTAGACCATATATTTCAATTCGATGGTTCATTACTTTTCGACAAGCGATTTCGCCGACGATTTCCGAGTCTTTTTTGATTAAAAAGGCTTCTTCACCTTGCTTTTCTTTGTGTTTTGCTAAGCTAGTTTCTCTTAGTTCGCTCCCTTTTAGTATTGGTTTTAAGGAATAAGGAGTAGACGAAATTGCGTATTCTAGTTTTACAAACGGCAAAGAAAAGGATGCGTAATTATTTAAAGCGTTACGGAAATTCTTTTTTGCTTCTGGATGCGATTTATAGAGTACGCTTAATGCTTCTTTTGCCCATTCTCTTTCCGTGTGTTTATTTGCGGGGCAAGTAGATTCAAGCACGGGGATATTTTCTTCTTTTATGAGCGACTTTATGTCATCTTCTTTTGCGTAATACAAAGGGCAAATAAACGTTATTCCGCTTTTTTCTAGGTACATCTTCGGTTCGAATGTAGCGACTTTTCCAGCATGCACCATATTCATGAGAAGCGTTTCTAAGACATCATCACTATGATGGGCGAATGCGACTTTGTTGAAACCCATAGTCGCCGCTATTTCATTCATCGCGGCTTTTTTCATCCTTGAGCAGATGGAACAAGGAATATGGTGGCCTTCTTTTTGATGAGCAAGAAGAGCGCTATAAACGAAAGTGGAATCATGGACCATTAATGCTTTTCCACAAGTTGAAATATAGTTTTTAATCCCCGATAAATCACTTTTTGGGAATCCTAAATCCAAAAATACAGGCTGAAAGTCGAATTTCTTTTGTGAGAAATACGAATAAAGTGAGAGGGCTTTGACTAAAGCTAGAGAATCTTTCCCTCCTGATACACCGACTAAGATTTTGTCATTTTCTTGAATGAGAGAATAGTCTTCATCCGCTTTACGGAGCGAGGCTAAGATGTTACGAATGTATTTACCCATATATTCACGCTATTTCGATAAATCATTATAATGATTCCGCAATGGAAAATGGTATTTTACTTTTTAATAAAAATGTCGGCGTAACTTCTAGAAGTGTTGATAATGAACTTGGTAAGAAATTTCATACTCATCGGATTGGGCATCTTGGGACGCTTGATCCTTTCGCAAGCGGACTCCTTGTCATCGCGGTCAATAAAGGAACCAAGTTCTTACCTTTTTTAATGGATTCCCCAAAAACGTATCTAGCCACTCTTGCTTTAGGGGTAAAGACCTCTACAGGAGATACCGAAGGAGAAGTCGTTCAAAAAGAAGATGTGCCTTCGCTAAATAAAGAGATGATTGAGCGTGTTTTTGCGTCGTTTTTAGGTGACTCTTTTCAAATTCCCCCGATGACTAGTGCGATTAAAGTCAATGGCGTTGCCCTATATAAACTTGCTCATAAAGGAATTGAGACGGAACGGAAAGAAAGACCAATTCATATTGACCGCCTTGAGCTTATTTCTATTTCTAAAAACCAGATTGTTTTTCTTTCGACCGTATCAACAGGAACTTATATCCGCGTATTAGGAGAAGATATTGCAAAAAGATTAGGAACTGTTGGTCATTTAGAAAGTTTGAAGCGCCTTTCCATTGGCAATTTTTCTTTGGAAAACGCGGTGGATAAAGATAGTGTTAGTGAAAAATCTATCCTTGACCCAACGCCTTTTATCATTTCGATGGAGCATTATGAAATTGATCCTACTTTAGAAAAAGCAGTTAAAGATGGAAAAAAGATGACACTTCCTAAAGATTATGGAGAGAAAGTTTTGCTCACGCTTCATCATACTGCCATTTCCGTTTATCAAAAAGAAAGTGGAGTTACTTACGCTTCACTAAGGGGGTTATTCTAATGAAAAAGATTATTATGGGGGTCGATGAATTACCGAAGAGTGACCATTTGACTTTACTTCTTGGAAATTTCGACGGGGTGCATCTAGGACATTATGAACTTGTTAAGGATGCAAAAAGAAATGGTGAAGGGGAGCTAGGGGTAATGTTATTTGACCAAAACCCTGCGATATTCTTAAAAAGAAAGAGTCAAAATATCCTTACTTCTTTAGAAGACAAAATCAGAATTTTTGCATCATACGGTTTTGATTACGCTTATGTTCTTCCGTTAACTGAAGCGTTATTAAAAAAGAGCAAGGATGATTTCATTCATGACTATATTGAACCTTTAAGCCCAACCTTACTTGTTGTAGGAGAGGATTATTCCTTTGGCGCGGAAGGAAAGGGGAACGCTAGCGATTTAAGCGAAAAATATCCGACTCATGTAGTTCCATTAAAAACCGTAAACGGTGAAAAAATCGGAACGCAAGAAATCATTCGTCTTCTAGAAGAAGGAAAAATCAAGGAAGCAAATGAATTTCTTGGTAGACCTTATGAAATCCACGGAACCGTGATTAATGGCTTTCATAATGGCAATAAATTAGGATTTCCGACCGCTAATTTGTCTTTATCTTCTCCATATGTCATTCCTCGTTCTGGAGTTTATAAAACACTATCATATGTTAGAGGCGTGCCTCATTTGTCGATGACCAACATTGGCGATAATCCCACGTTCGGTTTATTGAATCACCCAACGATTGAGACTTATATTACGAATTTTCATGAAAATATTTATAACGAGACTTTGTATTTGGAATTTGTTGATTACTTACGTGAGGAAACGAAATTTTCTTCTTTAGAGGAACTAATTGAGCAATTAAAGAGAGATGAAGCCTCACTTTATCGCTGATTTGAAAAAGTTTTTGTACAAATTTGTCCTTTCGTAGTCTATTATTAAGGCAATCATAATTTTTAAGGAAATAAAAAAATGAAAGATGCAACGAAAAAGGACTTAGCGATATCATTACGAAAGCTCTTACTGAAGAAGCCTCTTTCAAAGATCACGATAGGGGAACTTAGCAAAGAAGCGGAAGTTAACCGCCAAACGTTTTATTATCACTTCCAAGACATCATGGATCTTCTTTATTATGCAACGGAGAAAGAAGGGGAACGAATCGTTAATCAAGAAAGCTTTGGCAATAGTTTTGAAGAGGATTTCCGTTTTTTGCTTTCCTTGTTCAAAGATAGTGAGCCCGTCGTTAAAAACGTTCATCATTGCTTGGATAAAAGGTCATCCGATTTGCTTTTAAGTGCCTTATTATGTTCGTTTGTAGGTTATTACGTCAAAAAAGAATCAGAAGGAATTGACACTAACGAAGAAATCATCAATAAGGTCACTTCCTTTTATACTCACGCCTTAAGCGGTGTCATTCAAGAATTCATCCGTTCTTCTTTCCAAACGAATATTGAAAGTGTCGCAAAAGAGACGTCAGAGATTCTTCGTGGAAATTTCCGCAATTCGACGTTGAATTTATTAAATCCTTGCATTAACTAACTAAAAGTTAAAGAAAAAAGATGCACTTCGCGATATGCGATTTGCATCTTTTTAGGTTATTTATTTAACGCTTCTTTTGCCGCTTTTTGATGAGCGTCGAATTTTTTACGTTCGCTCGTGTCGAGAATCTTCTTTCTCATGCGAATTGCGTGGGGGGTAATCTCGACGAGCTCATCGCTATTGATGTAATCTAGACACGCTTCAAGGGACATCTTACGAGGCGCTTTCAAGACAATCATCAGTTCACGGGTGCTGCTACGAACGTTGGTCATTGGTTTTTGCATCGTGCAATTAACCGCTAAATCGACTGGGTAACGGTGTTCGCCTACAATCATCCCTTCATAGCAGACATCACCTGGAACAATAAACATCGTCCCGTGTTCTTCCACTTTTTGAAGGGCATAAGAAGTAGCTTCGCCTTTATCGGTAGAGACAAGCACGCCGATATTTCTTTCACCAACGTCGTGCTGATACATTGGACGATATTCTTTGAAGGTGTGGTTAATAATTCCATAACCTTTAGTCATCGTAAGAAAATTAGAGACAAACCCGATTAATCCGCGGGAAGGAATGATGTAATTCAAACGGGTGTTGATGCCGTTATCGTCCATGTCGCTTAAAGAAGCGCCACGCGCCCCTAAGCTCGTCATCATATCGCCAACGAATTCATTCGGAACATCGATTTGAAGGTCTTCGTATGGTTCGCACTTTACCCCATCAATTTCTTTTAAAATGACTTGAGGTTTGCTCACTTCCATCTCATATCCTTCACGCCTCATGGTTTCGATTAGAACTCCAAGATGAAGTTCGCCTCTTCCAGATACCACCCATTTCTCACTATTGGGGATACGATGGAATTTTAAAGAAACGTCGCGCTGGGTTTCTTCATAGAGCCTTTCTTCAATGACGCGAGCTGTCACGAATTTGCCATCCTGTCCTCTCATTGGGCTGGAGTTTGTGCCAAATTCCATTTGGAGTGTTGGTTCATCAACACGAAGCGGTGGGAGAGCATCTAGATGCTTTGGATCACAAATTGTTTCTCCGACCCCCATATCGGGCAATCCTGCTAATCCGCAGATATCGCCAGCTTCAACTTCTGCTACTTCGTTTCGATTCATGCCGTAGAAGGTATAGAGTTTCATGACTTTGAAGTCTTTTTTACTGCCGTCAAGACGCATATCTGTCATGATATCGCCTACGCGCACTTTTCCGCGTTTTACTGTTCCGACCCCGATTCTACCGACGAAGTCATTGTAATCGAGAAGCGCTGGCTGCCATTGGAAGGGGCCACTAGGCTCACAACGTGGCTCAGGGATATTTTTAATGATGGATTCGAAGACGCAGTCCATTCCTTTCACTTGGGTGGAAGGGTCACTGGATAAGCTAGAAGTGCCATTTAGCGCACTCGTGTAAACGATTGGGAAATCAAGGAATTCATCTGGTGCACCAAGTTCAATAAATAGATTAAGCACTTCATCGACTGCTTTTTGTGGATCAGCGTTTGGGCGGTCGACCTTGTTAATGACGACAATTGGCTTAATGTGGTTCTCTAAAGCATTTTTCAAAACAAAACGCGTTTGAGGCATTGTTCCTTCGTAAGCGTCAACAAGAAGTAAGCACCCATCGACCATATGCATGATACGTTCGACTTCGCCTCCGAAATCGGCGTGCCCTGGGGTATCGACGATATTGATTTTATAATCTTTGTATTTGATAGAAGTGGTCTTTGCTAGAATCGTGATTCCACGTTCATGCTCAAGAGGGTTACTGTCTAGCATTCTATCCTGTATCGCTTCGTTATCACGAAACGTATGACTAGAAGTGAGAAGGCTATTGACCAAAGTGGTTTTCCCATGGTCAACGTGAGCAATAATCGCAATGTTTCTGATATTCATGAAAAAACCTCCTATGTCTAGGCGACAAAATACTATTCTTACGCTCGCTTATGCGCAATAAAAAAATCGTTGTAAGCCCTATCTTTCTCTTAAATAAGAGAAAAGGAACGATACTGCGATAAGAAAACTTCGCTTGTTATTGCTAGAGCCCTCCGAAAAGTGTATATTTCTACTCGCAGCCTATCTTAGTCATGACCCGTACTCCTCGATCTGACCTTGATAGAGCCAAGTCCATATTAAAGGAGAAAAAGAAAATGGCCTTAAACAAAGAAGAAGTTAACGTCGTCATCAAAAAGTTCGGCAAAAACGCTGCCGACACTGGTTCTACGGAAGTGCAAGTCGCTCTTCTTACTAAGAGAATCCAAAAGCTCACCGAGCACCTCAAGAGCAATCAACAAGATGCGATTGCTAGACGTAACCTTCTCATTCTTGTCGGAAAACGTCATAGCTTGCTTGACTATCTTGCGAAAAATGACCGCGACGCTTATCTTAAACTCATCGCTTCCCTTGAGCTTCGTAAATAGTTAATCTTTGGTGAATTAGCCTTCCTTCATTGGAGGGCTTTTTTCGTTAATTAAGAAAGAAAAAAGCCATCAAGCGATACACTTGATGGCCTAATTTTCTTATTCTTTTGTCGAAGTGTCTTCGTTTTGATCTTCTTCAAGGGATTCGTCTAAGAATTCTGGCTTTTCGCTATCTTCTTCTAAGGAGATGAAGGGGCGAGCTTCGATGACGTTATTGACCTTAATCGTGAGGATATTGGTATCAACGTATCTAGCGATGATCTTGCCGCGTTCGGTAGGAACGGCGATGACAGGCTGAATTTCTAGTTGTTCGAAGTATTGCATAATACCTTCGATGTGGCCAGTATCCATGTTGTTGAAGGCTTCGTCAAGCATAATCACGCAGCCATGACTTCTACGGTCTGGGGAACTGCGGATGATTTGGTCGAAGGATGCCGCGATGATGACATAGAATGGGGTTTGCGTTTCGCCACCCGACTTTTCACGGCTGATTTTTGAGAATAAGGAACGTCCGTTTTTGTTCGTAATCTCAATATCGTAATTCATGAAGCGTCGATAATCGCAGAATTTCGAGATTTCTTGAAGTGTTTTCTCGTCATCCTTGTCACTTGTTAATTTATGGAAGAGGTCATTCATGAGCGCTTGGTTACGATCGCTTAAGTTTTCGGTGAAGAGATCATTTTGCGTGAAGTTCTCATCGCTCTTAAAGATGTCATAATAATCGCCAAACATCTTGTCTTTGCTCTTTGTGACGATGAAGCGATATGTATCCCCATCGGTGCCGAATGGCTTATCCGCAAGAAGCTTATTGAGTTCGCGAATATGCTCTTCCTCACTATTGATGTTCGCGCGGATTGCTTCAAGGTAGTTATTCTCGAAAGTGCTTGTCGCTTCGGTTTTGGCGCGTTCAAGTTTCTCTTTGTCTTCCACAAGGGCACGGCTCATCAAGATATTGAGCTCTTGGTAGAAGGAGGGGAGAGAATCCATGCTTGCTGTCGCATCGAAATGGAAAGTCGTGATGTAATTTTGCATCGCGTTAATTAAACGTGCTCTCTTGGTTTGGATTTCTTCGTTATTTTCTTTTACTTTGGCGTTAATTTGAGAAAGGGTGAGTTCGTTATTTTTCTCAAACGAGGCGAATTCTTCGCGTAAAGCAGGATCGGAAAGGAAATCCTTGAAGCGCGTATCGCTTTCATCCCGGCGGGAGAGAGTTTCCGTGATGGATTTTTGGAGGTATTCGTTAGTCGCTTCTAAGCGAGATTTCTCCGCCAAACGCTCATCGCGTTTCTTTTGAATCTCTTCTTTTTCTTTCTCTAATTCAATTGGACGATGATTCTCGTTATCGAGCATCTTCTCGACTTTGGCGGCTTTTTCTTTTAACGATTCAACGTATTCTTTGGTTTCGTTATATTTTGCCCACCAGTTCTTGTCGTTAAGAAGGAGTTGGATTTGAGAACGGTCGCAGCCATTACTTCTTAGTGCCTCTAAGCGAGACTTTTCTTCTAATAATGCGCGATATTCTTTTTCTTTTGCTTCGATTGCTTCTTCAACGGCTTCTAGTTGGATGTTGCTCGCGTTATAGCCGATATAAGGGGTCTCGTAAATCTTTTGCTTGGTTTGACGGGCAGCTTTATTTTTATAGACCATGACGGTGCGAGTGATGGAAGATTCATAACTCTTGAGCTCATCTTCGCTATCAACGCAGATGATATTGCCCATGATGTAAGAAGCGTATTTTCGTGCATCTTCACTGATGGCTTTGACTTTGAGAGCCAAAGAGTCTTCCATTGGCTCGATGTCTTTTAATTTCGCGACGTTGACTAAGCCAACACCGAAGATTTGGAGACGGTTTTTGTTGCGTTCATATAGTCTTAACGCATCGTCAAAATAGCGTTCTGGGACGAACAAGTCGAAGCGGCGGGTATTTAAATAGCCTTCGACCGCGTTTCTCCAACTTTCTTCGCCTGGAACCATTTCGAGCAATTCGCAGAATGGGATGGCTTTAATATCTTCGTGATAAATTTCTTTTAAGCCCGATTCGATGACCTCGATTAGGTTAGTGACGTTACTATCGTAACTAGCCATACCTTTAGAAAGAAGGTTCTTGCGGCTCACTAAGTCGCGTTCTTCGCTTGATACTGCGCTTAGTTTGATGTCAGTTTGAACAATTTTCTCGGCTATTTCGTTGCGGGAAGATAATAATGCTTCGTGATAACGTTTCGCTTCATCAATGAAAGAAGCCATGTCGCTACTAGAAAGATATTTGGAAAGCTTATTTTTGATGCCAAGGCTACTAGCGATTTCCGCTTCTTTCTTTAATAGCTCATTCCAATGTTTAGCGCGCGATAAATATTCGTTTTCTAACGAACTCTTTTCTTTAATTAAGTCGGTGAGGCGTTTGAATTCACCAGCGGCGCCTTCGCTCGTTAACGTGGCAATGCTCTGATCGATTTCGCGGATTTGGCTAGCTAGATGCTCAGCGTCTTCCAAATATTCCACGATGAGCTTTTTGTTTTTCTCAATCGTCGCATTTACTTTATCGACTTCGCCAGCCGCATCGTCGATTTCATGCTTAAGCTCATAAGCTTTTAGAAGCTCGTTTTGCTTCTTCAATTCGCTATAGATGTCGCCTAAACGAGTGATGTCATTTAGCGCATCCTCTTTCTTGATATCTTCTTCAACACGTTTTTGAAGCTCATTATAAACGAGGATGTTCCGTTTCATGTTTGTAAGGTCAACGGCCTTATCTGGCATCAAAAACTGATAGACGAATTGGTTAACGTCTTTAATTGGGCGGAAGGCAATAGCTTTTGGAAGAAGTTCGTAGTAGCGTTTTCCTTCTAAGGAAAGAAGGCTATAAAGCTTCATACGGATGTCTTCTCTTCTACCTTCGATTTTACGAAGCTTCTCGCCGTGTTTTTCGCTCATTAAGCGGAAACCGAGGGTTTGAAGATTACCATTGATATTATTGGTAAAAAGAGAATCGTCGATGCCTTGATTCTCCATATAGTAGAAGGAGCGCTCAACTTTTCCTTTTTCTTCTTGAATCTCTAAGCAAACGCCGATGATGAATGGCTTTTTCGAATATTCATCGTACCATTCGGTGCAAATATGCGAGATAACGCTCGGCTGATTGCGGAGGTTCTCTTTTCCTTCGATGCCGATTTTGGCGCGCATGTAGGTTTCTACAGTTCGAGAAGCCCTTTCGTTAGCGGCGCTATTGAAGAATTTTTCTTCACCTCCGGTAAGAAGGAACATGAGCGCGTCAAGCAAGGTGCTTTTGCCAGATCCGTTCTCACCGAATACAAGCATCGAGCCTTTGACATCGATGGTTTGATTATAGAATCCGTGCCAGTTGATTAATTTAATCTTCGTCAGACTTTTCTTCATCGTCAGTTCCTCCAGGGTTATCTTTGGTATTTAGGGCTTTGATTTTATTTGCGATATCTTCTAAGCCTTCCGCAGGGATTAAGACGTGGACGCTAGGGAAGATTTGAATGCTTGTGTCGCTAGAAAGGGTGCTTGCTCTAAAATCGATGATTTTATGGGCTTTGAGTTTACGTAACGTTAGTAAATAGAAGGAAGGACGTTTTGCGTAATCGAGTAAGCCGGCGATCTTAAGCTGTTCGACGATTTGGTCTAAAGTAATGATGACTTTGTCTTCGCTTGTGACTTGTTTCTTTTGCTCGATTTCTAGGAGTCTAAGGACAAATAGAACGGCAGTATCGAGTTTATTGAGACGAACACGGTTACGATTTTCTGTCGTTTTGATGTAGGCTAAGCCGTTACTGTAATCCAAAACGAATTCGTAATCGATAAGGGTGAAGAAACTGGTAATCATTTCTTTATTCTCGGCTGCGAAGAAATAGTCGTTATTATCTTCTTCTTTGCTTTTGACTAAGAAAGTTTCTCCTAATAGTCGGTTAATGACTTTTGCAAAGCTATTGCGCTCCCCTTCGCTATAGGCATAGTAGTCATTCGCGAAGATGTCTAATTCATGGGTTCTATCTATCATTGTTTTACCTCTTTTCTTTCGATATCGAAGGATTTTGTCTTGTAGCCGAAGGTTTCGTAATAGTCATCGTAGAAGGTGACTTTATAAGACATGTCTTCGTAAGAGCTATATGCTTCGACCATCATGAGCATGATGAGTTTATTCCAGGAATCGACTTCGATATCCTTGGAGTTCTTTTTCGTTTCGTCTCCTAATTCTTTGTCGACGAATTCGTTGACCTTATCGCGAGAGAAGATATCTTGACGGAAAATATTTGCCATCGCGAGGTCGAAATCTTCTTGGGAGGTTGGTGGATTCTCCATAAAATACGAATCCACGCGTTCTCTAGCGGCAGCGCGGTCATAGAGAGATTCTTGATCGACTTGCTTAGAGGAGAATAAGGCTAATGCTTCATTAAATTCAGTCTCCTCATCCATCTCTTTGATGTTCTTTAAAACATTTTTGAGCAAGCCCGAAATATCTTTGCGATTATTCATCAAGAATTCAAATTTGGCTTGGGCGCTTGTATGGAATTTGGTGTTCTTTTCATCGATTAAGGCGACAAGAGTATCAACCGATTCAAAGCGACGGATACATTCTTCAAGCTCATCGGCGTATTTGTTGCGGATTTCGTTGATGGTGTCTTGATCAGCGTTACTAATCCAGCTCGTTTCTAGGATGTTTTTAACGATTTCATCGAGGTGGTTATAACGGAGGTCATTTAAACAATCGAGAATCTTCGCGGTGTATTTGCTTGGGTTGTCTCGCGTTTTTAAGTTATAGAAGACTTTAAGCAAAACTTGGTTGCGGTATTTATCGACTAAGATATCGAGAACTTGCTTTGGCGAAAGCGTCTCATCGTTAATGAGGTTTTCCGTGAAGCGTCTAATCTTTGGGACTAAGCCCTGAAGTCCGTGAAATAAAGACAATGTTTGACTATAAACTTGTTCGATAATTCCTTTAGATTGGCTGAAATCGAAGCTTTCGAGAGCCTTGGCGATAAGATAGAAGTAACCGGTGAATTCGATTGGTTTCTTTTCTCTTTCGACAATGTTATGGAATGTTTCCATAAGCGTGATGGCGTCACTTGTTAAAGACAAAGTTGTCGTAAAGCCTTCTGTCGTGTCTTCTTCTAACCAACCTGTTCTTTTATAGCGAGCGACTTTACTACTTGCCATGTAGCGGTGGTCTTTGCTTTGCTTATCGAAGTCGTCAGAATCATCGAAATCATCGAAAAGATGCGTATCGATATAAGCTTCCAAATCATCGACTAAATCATCTCTAGCGATGCTTTGAACGTTCCGTTTTGTCATGAAAACGTCATAAATGAAGGAAAGAAGTTCGTAATTCGTTCTTTTATCTTCGCGGACGAAAACGGAAAACATCTGGTTATTAACAACATCAAATAGGTTATCCAAATTATTTTCCTCCTATTAGCGGTTCGTTAGAGGATAGAAAAAAGAACCCGATTCTATCCTTTTATAGACTCTAGGAAGAACAACGAGCATCTTCCTAGAAAAACCATGATTCTTTTGTCTCATAAACTAACGTTTTGTAAACGAAAATATGGTATCAAATTTCGGGGTGTAATTTCTACAAAATTACGCATTTTTGTAAAGATTTTTGCTCCGAGTTAACTTTCAATATTTTCTACTTATTTCTTCACTTCATTAAAAAGAAAAAACGACCGAACTCCTAGGGAAGGAAGAATCGGTCGAATTTGCGTATAGAAAAGTTATTCAAAGCAATCTTCGAGAATTTTTAGCGTCTCTTTTTCGCTTAACGGGTGATAGCCTCCTCTTAAGCCATTTTGGTAAGCGCTTTTAGCGATAAGCGGAAGCATTTCTTTAGTCGCTCCAAGCTCTTTTAAGGTGGTTGGAATCTTGAGTGTGAGAATGAAGTCTTCTAATTTGTCTAGTCCTTCTTTGATGATTTCATCTTGCGATTTGTTGCCTTTTTCGACTTGGAAGACATTGAGAGCGAATTTTTCGAATTGGTCCTTCCCAAATTGTGAGATATAGCGGTAATAGGGGTAAGAAATAACCGCTAAGCCTAAACCGTGTGGGCAAGAGGTATAAGCGCCAAGTTGGTGCTCGATTCCGTGCACATTCCAGTCTTGTTTCTTACTTAAGCCTAACAAGGTATTTAACGCGAGAGTCGCGTCCCACATCAAATTGCTACGCACATCGTAATCCGTCGGGTTCTTGCTTGCTTTCTTGCCGTGCTCAATAACGGCACGCATTAATCCTTCTAATAAGTAGTCGCTTGTGTTTCCGCTTTCTTCGCTAAAATACTGTTCCATTAAGTGCGAGAACATATCGAAAATTCCGCTTACCATTTGGGGATAAGGGACTGTCAAAGTATAGCTAGGGTCAAGGATAGAGAAGACAGGATAGTTATATTCGCCATACACTTTCCCGATCTTTAATTTCTTTTCTTCGTTTGTGATGACGGAGCCTGAATTCATCTCACTCCCCGTTCCTACCATGGTTAAAACGGTTCCGATTGGGGTGACTTTATGAGTCAATTCTTCCTGCCGTTCATAGTATTTACCCCAAGGATCAACTTCATTTATTGCAGCGGCGATTGCTTTTGCGCAGTCGATAACGCTTCCTCCACCAACCGCCAAAATAAAGTCGATATGGTTCTTTTCGATGAGCTCTTTCCCTTTTAAAACCGATTCATAGCTAGGGTTAGAATGAATCCCTTCTAGCTCATAGACTTCTTTGTTACTCTCCTCAAGGATTTTCGTGACTTCAGTATAGATGCCATTTGTTTTAATGCTCCCGGTTCCATAAGCCAAAAGTATCTTTTTTCCATAGTGAGACAATTCACCTTTTAAAGCGGAAATACTTCCTTTTCCGAAATAGATTTTTGTTGGATTATAAAATTCAAAATTTCCTTCCATTGCCTTTCTCCTTTGAATCGCCTCCATTTTAAAAGTTGAAGTGGGCTTTAGGTCAAGAAGAATTTTTTCTCAAATAAAAAGAGAAAGAAAAACAAAATGATTTGTAAATTTTTCTTTTTCGATTATCTCAATTTTTCTCGAATTTCTATTTAATTGTTTTTAAAAATAATCGATTTTCAAAAGACGAAAAATCTCCTTTCCAAAACCATTCGTTGCTTTCTTTATTCTTCGTGTATTTCGCTTTGTAAATCTAATAGAAAGTAATTTTTTGAATTGAGAAATTAAGTTTACATTTTTAGTTAAATTATTCGATTTTATCTAATTTTTTCTCCCTCTATGAAAGCGCTAACAATCATTGTATGCTTCAACTATAATCTCGTATTTTATTCGTTCTGATTTTGCTTGGATAGAACGTTAAATTGCTGGGTAGAAAGTGAGAAAAACTAATGAAGAAAAAGAAGAAAAGAATGTCGAATCGGAAGTTTCTTATCTTATGGGTGCCGTTCCTCGTTTTAGCTACTTCCGCCGCGATTACTTTAGAAACGATTATTCCTGGCTACGCGACGATGCTAGATACTTTTGCAGGGCGAATTTATTCTCCATTAGGAAAAGGGGATATTGTAAAAACTCCAGCGAAAGGGACGGAAGGGTGGAATAGACGTTATTACCATCAATCCTTTAAAACTGGCAATAAAGGCGAAGGAAGTTTAGAAGCGAAACTCCATGCGGAAAAACTTGTTCAAGAAATCGCCGCGGAAGGTATGGTGTTACTAAAAAACGATAAGGACGCTTTGCCCCTAAAGACAAAAGAAAATAAGAAAATCGCTTTATTCGGAAGAGGATCAGCCGATCCAGTCTATGGGGGAAGCGGATCAGGGAATGTCGATACTTCTAATTGCATTACTCCCTATTTAGGTTTGAAAAATGCCGGATTTGAGGTCAATGAAGAAATCTATCAATATTTCGCTAAGGAAGCTAAAAACTATCCTCGCCAAGAAATCAAGATGGACGATTATGAAGGCTCAACCTTTTTAATCGGCGAAATTAATCCAGAGTATTATCCAAATAGTTTTCAATCAAGAAAAGAAGAAACCGCGCTTGTTTTTCTTTCTCGATGTGGTGGCGAAGGTCTTGATTTATCGAGGGATTTAAAGAAAGACTCAAAAAACAAGGCTACTCAAGCAATTGTCAATCGCAAAGATGAAATTGGAGAAAACGCGAAAAAAGAAATCGAACACTATCAAGACAATCAGCATGAACTTCAATTGAGCCAAGAAGAAAAAGAAATGCTAGAGTTCACGAAAAAGAACTTCAAGCAAACCATCGTTGTCTTGAATTTATCGACGACTATGGAAGTGCATGATCTTAAAAACGATGAAAAAATCGCCGGTATCATCTGGGCTGGTTCACCTGGCTCGACTGGCTTTAATGCGTTAGGCAAGATTCTATCTGGTGAAGTTAACCCAAGCGGAAAGACGCCGGATATTTACGCTTCTTCGTTTCGTGATGATCCAACATTCCAAAACTTTGCAACAGAAGGTGAGCATCAATATAAGGACGTGAAGGATATTGACGCAGGAAGAGGAAAAGAAGCGCATTTCCTTCATTATGAAGAAGGGATTTACTTAGGTTACCGCTATTACGAAACTCGCGCGAAAGAGGATAAGGATTTTAAGTATTTAGACGCTGTAACGTATCCGTTTGGCTACGGGCTAAGTTACACTTCTTTTGAAAAGAAAATTGAATCTTCTAGTAGCAATGAGGAAGAGATTAAACTTTCCGTTTCGGTGAAAAATGTTGGCCAAGTAGCGGGAAAAGAAGCGGTGCAGATTTATTGTAGCGCCCCATTTACTAGAGGCGGCATTGAAAAACCTCATACCGTCTTAGTTGAATTTGGGAAAACCAAACTATTGAAGCCTCAAGAAAGCGAGACTCTTGGTTTTAAAATCAAGACGGAAGACCTAGCTAGTTATGACTATAACGACAAAAACAAAAACGGGTTCAAAGGTTATGAACTTGAAGGTGGGGAATATAAAATCACGGTGAAAGAGAATAGCCATGATGTTTCTATGGATGCAGATAATAAAGCTTTAGAATTTAGCGTCAATCTTAAAGCGAGACAAATCCGTAGGAAGACGAGCGATAAAAATGACGTCATTAATCAATTTGATGATGTTTCCGCTATCTTCAAAAAGGATCAAAGTGGCTACGCTCATTTAATGTCGCGAGCTGATTTTAAAGGAAGTTTCCCCTCTTCTCCAACGAAAGAAGATACGGTAGCTTCTAGGATTATGGTCAATGGCAAAAGCGTTTTAGAACGCTTAAAACCCTACAAGATTGAAAATAATGAGCTAGATAAAATGCCGAAGATGAATGCGAAAAACGGTTTATCGATTATTGATGTAAGGGGACTGGATTACGAAGATGAAAAATACGAAAAACTCTTAGATCAATTAAGCGAATTTGATTACGCGAAATCTTCACAATATCTTGTGAACGGGGCTTATAACACTCCTAAAATGGAACACTTTGGAAAACCCTATACCGAAGACCACGATGGCCCACAAGGATTTAGTTCTTTGTTCGGCAACAAATACAAGAATTTCACCGCTTATATGTCGGAGCCGATTTTAGCGGCTACATTCAACAAAGAACTAGCAAAAATGATGGGCACTTCAATCGGAGAAGAAGCATTAGCGTCAAATCCGATTTTCTCTGTATGGTATGGGCCAGGAATGAATACGCATCGTTCTCCTTTTGCAGGAAGAAATTTCGAATATTATTCAGAAGATGGGCTTCTTGCAGGGAAAATCGCCGCAAATGTCATTTCTGGTGCTGCGAGTAAAGGCTTATACGCCTATATCAAACATTTCGCGCTTAATGGCCAAGAAACATGGAGAGTTTCCTCTTTATGCACTTGGGTAGACGAACAAGCAATTCGCGAAATCTACCTTAAGCCTTTTGAAATCGTCGTAAAAGAAGCCTCTACTGAAGTTGATTTTATTAAAGACAACAAAGGCAATCATGCGAAAAAGAAAATGAACGCTGCTACCGCGGTGATGTCTTCCTTTAACCGAATTGGAACAACTTGGGCAGGTGGATATAAGAACTTACTCACTAATGTCTTACGCGAAGAGTGGGGATTTCGTGGGTTCGTCCTCTCTGACTTTAATCTCTTTGACTATATGAACTGCGATCAAGGGGTTAGAGCAGGGACGGATATGCAACTTACTTGGTTAAAGAAAATGGCGATGCCGATAGGAAAAATAGGGGACGGATTCTTAGATACTAGTTCCGCTACCGCGCGACTTGCCTTAAGAAAAGCCTACCACAACGTCTTTTACACGATTGCGAATTCCAATGCGATGCAAGATGTCGCTTCAGGTACTACGATTAGTTATAAAGCGAGTGGATGGCGCGTTCTATTATCCGTAGTTACAGGCACTTTAGCATCATTTGCGATTGCAGGGACGATTTGGGTGCTATATCGTTCACTTCACTATAAAAAGAATGAGGAAGTTAAGGATAATCCTCAGCAATGAGTTTCTATTTTCTTCTCTTTAAGCAATAAAGAAAAACATGGGAGGAGAGGAGCCTTCCATGTTTTAAAATTAGGAAGAAGGATACTTATCAAAAGGAAAATGAAGTTTCTTCTCTAGTTTCTTTATTATGGAAAATGACGGCTTTATGGAAGTGATTTTTTTGAATGAGCGCGCTCGCTTCTAAGACCGTTTGATGAACGTTGATTCTTTGAAAATAGACGTTTTTTCTTGTTTTCATTAAGTGACTTGAATAGCTTCCTTCATCGATCGTGCCCGTAAATACGAGATGGAAAGTGGAATAAGCATCAACGATATCTCGACTTGCTTTTTGCTCTAATTGGGGGTCAATAATTAGGAATACCGTCGCATTTGGAGTGGAATTTATAGGGATATTTTTCTTTAGGTAACTATTTTCTTCTTCCATGAAGAAAGTTGAATCTTTTATGAAATAAGGGAGATCAATCTTATTTAACAACGAAATAACTTCCATGTTTCTTCCATTTTTTGGAAGAGGAAGAATGATGTTTTCTTTTAAGGAAACGAGGAGTTTTAAGAAATCGTTGCGGTTAGTTTCCATGCTTTTTTCGCTTGAAGAGTAAGCTCCATCGACGATGGCTAAATCCGCTGTTAGATCCCGAATTTCATCGCAAGAGAAAACGCTATTCTCTAGATAATCACCCGTATATAAAATCGTTTTATCTTCCATTTCGATGAAGTAGCCATAGCTACCAAAACAGTGCCCACTTCGGAAAGAGGCTACCGAGAGCCAATTCGATAGTTTCCTTTTTTCCTTAAAAGAAAGAAACGTAGGCACAATATCGTTATTTCCCATGCAGTCAAATGTCGGCTTTGATAAATAGATTTCGCCATGGAATCCACGTCGAATTAATTCTCTTATCGCTCCGGTATGATCAAGATGGGAATGAGACAAAAATAAAGCATCGATGCTAGAAACATCAACTTTAGAAAAATCAGGGTATTCCCCTTTTTCGCCTAAGCCACAGTCTAATAAAATTTTATGATGGTCGCTTTGGAGCAAAAAAGAGTTTCGCCCATGTTCATTTATGCCACCTAGTGCGATAAATTTCATTCGTGAACTTCCCTAATATTTGCTTCATCAAAATAGATTTGTAGCCTCGAAGCTACTTCGATTGGTTTACTTTCATAGAAATAAAAGAGGTTGCCTTTTTCGTTATTTGCTTCGATGAAATAATTCCCGCCTTTGCATTGAACGTGCTTTATTGTCACAGTCTCGTTCCGTTTCTTAATAGAACTTCTTAAAGAGATATCTTCGGGGCGTAAGAAATGGTTATCATCGAGAAAAGAAGCTTTTCCGATGAATTTGCTGACGAATTTGCTTTTTGGATGCCAATAGATTTCTTCAGGACTTCCTTGTTCCACGATTTTGCCTTTGTTCATGACGATGATTGAATCAGAAATCGACATGGCTTCTTCTTGGTCATGGGTAACAAAAATCGCTGTCATATGTAATGATTTAACAAGATTTCTGATTTCACTGCGCATCTCTTCGCGAAGCACTGCGTCTAGAGCGCTAAGCGGTTCATCGAACAAAATCAAAGAAGGGTCAATTGCAATTGCCCTAGCGATTGCGACTCTTTGTTTTTGCCCTCCGCTTAATTCACTTGGTAAACGGTTTGCAAAAGAATCCATACGCACCATTTTGAGGCACTCTAAGGCTTTTGTTTTGATTTTCTCTTTTCTCTCTTTATTGCTTTTGAAGAAAGAAGTGGCTAATTCTTTAAAAGATAAAGCAGGGGTTTTATTGTCTAAGCCAAATTCTACGTTTTCTAGTACAGTCATATTTGGCCAAAGGGCGAAATCTTGGAAAACGAAGCCGATATTTCTTTTGATTGGTGCTTCATTGATTTGTTTTTCTTCATCAAAAACGACTTTATCGCCTAAAGTGATGGAGCCAGTATCGCTATTTTCTAAGCCAGCGATAATTCGTAACAGCGTGGTTTTACCACATCCCGATAAGCCGAGTAAAGTAGTTAAGCTGCCACTAGCGATATTGATGGACAAGTTTTCAAGCACCTTAGTTTTGTGATCGAAGGTTTTTGAGATATTGTTTATTTTTACTTCCATGATTATGCTCTCCTTTTTCTTTTGGTTGAGACGTATTCTAGGGGCAATAGTAACGCTAAGGTAATGGCGACTGAGACTACCGCTAGAGCCATCGCGGCTTGTTGATTCCCTTGTTCGAACTGCGAATCAATAAATAAGGAAATCGTGTAAAACGCCGGTGGTTGTAATAGTTTTGCTGTCACTAGTTCTCTTAGAGTCACAATTAAAGTCATGGCAAAACCATAGAATGCACCTTTTAATGCCTGTGGGAATAGAATCCTTAAATCAATCCTTAATTCGCTTTTAGAATAAACTTCGCCTGCTTCTAAAAGCGAATTAGGCATTTGAATCAAAGCATTTTTGATATAGGAAACCATGCCTGGTAAGAAAACGACGCTATACCCGATAATCAGCATCCAAAATGTTCGATAGACGGGGAAAAGCTTATAGATGGCGTTAAAAAACATAATCATGCCAATTCCTGTGACGATATTCGGAATCATTTGAGGGAGCATATCGATAAATTCAACGCCTCTACCTAAGAATTTCTTTTTATTTTTATAGCTATAGAAAGCAAAGCAAAGCCCTAATACCAATACGATTAATGAAGAAATAATTCCGATTAAGAAAGAATTTCCAATCGCTTCAAAACCCGTTCCAAATCCAGAATCGTCACTAAAAGCGATTTGATAATTTTCGAATGTGAAATTGTTTGCCTCAGTAAGATTTTTGTAGAGAACTTTCTTAAAGGAAGATATCACGATGGTAAATAGGGGGATAAAAGCGGAGAAAAAGAAGATAATAAGTAAGAACAAGGAACCAATTATGGCGACGGCATAATTTTTTGAATAGCGGCCGTCACCTTCGTTTTTTAAGCTTACCGCTTTCTTGTTTGTGACAATCATTTGAAGTGCCCATAAAAGCATACAAATGAAAACAAGCAAAGAAGCTAAAGAAGCGGCAGTACCAAAATCAATCGGAGCAATTTGCATCTTATCGGTGATCATCGTCGTGAAGGTGGAAACTCCGATTTGTGGACCGAATGTCGCAGGCGTTCCATATTCGCTTAGCGCTTTGACGAACACTAAGAATGCGCCAATCGCGAAATTTGGCAATAAAATAGGTGCATAAACTTTAAAGAATTTCTTAAAGTGGCTCTTTACATAGACTTCACTAGCGTCATCGATATTTTTTGGGAATGACAAAAATGCGTTTTTTAGCATGGTCATTAGGAATGGAGAAGTATGCATAGACATAATCCATACCATACCAAAGAATGAATAAAAAGAAGTGGCTAATGGCTTTAAGGAAGGCAAATTTCTCCACAAAACCCCATTCCTTTGCATGAAAAGCATCCAACCCATCGAATTGATGTAAGGAGGAACCATAAAAGGAATCATTAGCACTAAATCAAGCCACCAAAGCTTTCTTAGCCGTGTTTTTGCCAATAAATATGCTTCAGGGACAGCGATTAAAGTGGATAAAGCAGTGACGGAAAGTCCTAATAGAATTGAATTCCAGATTGCCTTTCCCGTTTCTTCATTAGAAAAGGCGTTTGCGTAATTAGAAAAGGTGAAAGACCCATCTACGCTCTCCAATGATTCGGAAAATACGGAAAAGATGGGACAAAGAATAAAAAAGGTCAAAAAAACGCAAATAAGGATACCCTTGGTAAGGTATCCTAATTTTTGGCGATTTTTGATGAATGATAATAGCCTCGTACTCATTATTTTTGGAGCAACTCAACGAATCTTTTCGCGATATCGGTTCCTTGACTTGCCATATTATCCCAATTGAGAGCTTTAAGTTGAGCGATGTCGTTATATCCTTGACGTGAACTGTCCGCATTAACGTCGGCTCTACCAGGGAGTAAATAGGCTTTGCTAACGAGTTTTTGGGCGTCTTCCGAGCAAAGATAATCCATGACTTTTTTCGCTGCATCAGTGTGCTTAGCGGTTCCCATAATCATAGCAGGACGCGCATTAACAACGGTTCCGCTTTTTGGATAATAAATGTCGATTGAATTTCCTTTTTTCTTATCAGAATAAGCGTTGTAATCAACGCCGCCGACAAGGATATCGACGCTTCCGTTTTCAAGAGCGCTAAGCGCTGGCTTATTGCCGCCTCCATTTTTTAATCCAGCAGTGGCCCAACCTTGAAAATCAGCCCAGGCAGCTTCTCCTTTACTAGAAACGTAACCCGCTAAGAAATCCTTACAAGCGCCAGATTTTGTCGGATCAGGAATCGACATTATTGCCGTTCCAGCCTCTTTTAAAGTAGCGTTGATTTTTGCCGAGTCAGAAAAGTCTGCCCAATCAAGTTTCTCGATTTCTTCTTTCTTCACTTTATCGGTGTTATATAAAACGCCAACCGCAGAAGCACTTGTTCCCCAGATCTTGTTGCTGGAATGCTTGAATGGTTCGAGCAATTTGTCACCATCTTTTGGAGTATATTCCATCAAATCTAATTTCGATAGGGAATTAATTCCATCACTCCAAGAAGCAAGAATCAAAACATCGCAAACTGGGTTGCTCTTTTCAGCTTCAATTTTGGCAAGTAGTTCACCGGTTGTACCGGAAGTGACATTCATTTTGATGCCTTTATAAGATGCTTCGAATCCTTTTTTCAAATTGGTTTGTAAGCCAGCAGGAGAAGGCATATAAACATTGACTTCTGTGTCTACGCTCCCTCCATTTGGATTTTCTTCATTTCCATTATTCGCGTTACCGCAAGAAGACAAGGCTGCCATAAGAAGTAAGGCGAATCCTAATTTTAATTTCGTATGTTTCATTCCTGTTTTTCCTCGGTGGTTATTCTACTTTCTAAACGCTTTAGCGGCTGTAAAGATTCCGTAAAGAATTGTAAGGGCGGTGTTAATCCTCCTTGTCCTAATTAAAGCGAATAACAATGATTGCGATTTTTGTCTATTTAAAAATTATAGTTTTCAATTTTCGTAATCTTTTTGTTCTTGCATACAAGATAGACTCTAAAAAAAGAATTGATAGAACCGATATTATTTGAAATTAACCTTTTGATAAACTCTTCTCAAAGGGAAAATATGGTGCTCTTGTATACAATAATCTAATTCTATATATTATTGATAAAGCGTTAAAAAACGCTCCTGAATAATTCATAGGAGAATTAGGGTGATGAAGAAATATGAAATCGAGAAAAAGCTCATCGACTGCGGTGTTGTTGCTGTGATTCGAGCAAATTCTATTGAAGAAGCAACTCGTTTAGCGGATGCCGTAAGCAAAGGTGGAATCACGGGACTTGAAATTACTTTCACTGTGCCAGGTGCCGCCGATGTGATTAAAGCGCTAAGCGCGAAGGAAGACGCTAGTTATATCGTTGGAGCAGGAACGGTGCTTGACGCCGCTACGGCTCGCATCGCCATCTTAAACGGTGCCCAATTTATTGTCTCACCAGCTTTTGATAAAGAGACTGCTGAACTATGCAATGTTTATCAAATCCCATATATGAGTGGCTGCTTTACCATTAATGAAATCATTGTTGCCTTAAAAGCGGGTGTAGACATTATTAAAGTTTTCCCAGGAAGTAATGCTTCTCCTAGCTACTTCAAGGCGGTCCATGGACCTCTCCCTCAAGCCAATTTGATGCCAACAGGTGGAGTTTCTCTAGAAAATGCCAAAGATTGGATTAAAGCGGGTGCTATTGCAATTGGTACGGGCGGTGATTTAACTTCCCCAGCCAAAACCGGGAATTACGAAGAAGTCACTCGTCGCGCAGAGACTTTTGTACGTCTAGTGAAAGAAGCTAGAGAAGGGAAATAACGAAAATGAAATACGCAACTCTTGGAGAATTAATGCTCCGCTTAAGCACACCAGGTTATTCTCGCTTTGTGCAAGCAAATAGTTTTGATGTCAATTATGGTGGAGGCGAAGCGAATGTCGCAGTCTCTTTAGCCAACATGGGCGAAGAAGCGATGTTCATCTCTAAATTCCCAAATAACGACATCGGTGATGCTGCCAGAAATTCGCTCCGTCAATTTGGCGTCGACACTTCTAATATTTTACGTGGTGGCGATAGACTCGGCATTTATTTCCTAGAGACTGGCGATTCCGTCCGTCCTTCCAAGGTTATTTATGACCGCGCTCATAGCGCTTTTAGTGAAGCAAAAGCGAGTGAATTCAATTTTAAGAAAATGCTTAAAGGCGTGAATTGGCTCCATATTACTGGCATCACTCCAGCGTTAGGGAAAAACGGGCAAGCCATTACCTTAAAGGCGCTTAAAGCCGCGAAAGAATTAGGGATTACCGTTTCTTTTGATTTAAATTACCGTGCGAAACTTTGGACAAAAGAAGAAGCCCAATCCGTCATGATTCCCTATATGGAATACGTTGATTATGTGATTGGTAACGAAGAAGATGCCGAAGCTTGCTTAGGGTTTAAGAATAATAGCGATGTCGCAAAAGGAAAGATCAATGCTAGCGACTATGAATCGATGCTAAAGGCAATGTGTGAAAAATTCCATTTTAAAGGCGCGGCCGCTTCTTTGCGTGAATCTCATAGTGCAAACGATAATGGTTGGAGCGGTGTTTTGTTCACGAATGGCAAATTCTATCAATCGAGTCACTATGAACTCCGCATCGTTGACCGCGTTGGTGGCGGTGATTCCTTTGCCGCCGGTTTAATATATGGTTTAACGCATTATGAAGATCCAATAGACGCAATTAATTTTGCTGTCGCTAATAGTGCCATCAAACACACTCTTCCTGGCGATTATAACCACGCGACGAAAAAAGAAGTTGAATCCCTTATGGCTGGCAATACCACTGGGCGAGTTCAAAGATAATTTCATGGGGGCCGCTATTTGACGGCCCTATTTTTTATGACCAAAGATATTGAAACAATTTATAAGACACTTCTAAATGAGATTATTTTGCTTAAGCTCAAACCAGGGGAACGCTTAAAAGAAGAAGAATTATCGACTCGCTTTAAGGTATCTAGAACTCCAATTCGCGATGTGCTTAAAAAGCTTGAAGCGGATAAACTCATTGAAATACATTCTCAGGTTGGTACATACGTAACCAAGATCGATCTAAGTGACATTAATGATATCATGTTCGTTCGCGCTTCTAGCGAAGCGAGCGTTTTACTCGATTTAATGAAGTCGATAACGCCTGGGGATATTGCTTCGCTTCGTTTGTTATTAGTTCACCAAAAAGAAACTTTGCTTGAACATGAACTCAGCGATGAGGAATTCGCGATTCGTTTTCATTCCTTCGATAATGAATTTCATGAAAGAATTTGGAATTTAGCGGGAAAACTTAGCACCTTAACTTTATTGAACCGTTCTTATCCCTATTTTGAGCGTTATCGTTTTTTGACCAATCTAAGAGACGAAAAAGAAGTGGAGAATCTCTACGAAATCCATTCAAAGATGGTCGATTTGCTAGAAAAACAAGACGAAAATGCCTTGCGCGCTTTAAGTGTTACGCATAATTATTCTGGTTTACACGGCATTAAAAAAGTCGAAGAACGGCATCCTGATTATTTTGTGAAGTAAGTGGGGAAAGCCTATCCGAATTGCAAATTCATCCGATGCAATTTCTTAGCGGGACTCTACCTTTACTTTTAAAGGTTTAAATAAGGTATGAGAAATAAGAGCTGCCTTTTTGATGTTGGTTAAATACTTCGTTGGCTTATAAAATAAACTCCTTTCCATTCGAATTTTGCTTGGAAGATATGATTTAAGTTTGTTTTTGGTCTACAATTCAAACAATGTTGTTGTTATTAGTGAAAAGTCTCATAAAATAGTGAATGAATTAATCTTAAGTTCGTCTTTATGCGTTTGGAGGCAATAAATGGATTTTAAAGAGATAATGGAAGAAAGATATTCTCTTCGAGAATTTTCTTCTAAAGCAGTCGAACCGAAAATAGTTAAGCAAATCCTTGAATTAGTTCGTCTTTCTCCAACCGCTTTAAACCACGAACCTTATCGAATTATCGTCATCAATTCTTCTATATCTCTTTCTAAGATTTATCATGCGAAAGCCCCTAATTATGGCGCTTCAACGGTTTTGCTGCTTTGTGAAGAGACGAGTAATCGTTGGCAAAACCGTTATAGCAATGAAGATAACACTTTGATTGATATTGGCATTGTTCTAGGGACGATTTTATATGCCGCGAAAGAATATGATGTAGGTAGTTGCCCAGTTTGTAATTTTGATCCTAAGGCGATAAAAGAAGAGTTCAAGCTCAGTGATGATTTATATCCTCGCGCTTTAGTTTATTTAGGATATCCTTCCTCATCCGCGAAAGCTTCACCTCGACACTTTTTAAGGCGAAAAGTGGATGAATTCACTAGTTGGGAGTAATTTTATGATTCACGAAATAATCCATCTTAAAGACTTTTATCCTGCTTTAACTAGCGATCCAGCTCTCATTTCCTATTGCCCTAGCAATTTTCCAAATTTTAGTGATGGGAGAAAACGAAAAACGATTCTTTTATTACCGGGTGGCGCTTATTGCTCTATTGCGCCGAATGAAGGGGAATCCGTTGCTCTTCGTTTATTAGGCAATGATATCAACGTTTTCATTCTTCATTACAGCGTGAAAAATTACTATGCGCCTTATCCATTTGTGGAAGGATTTGCCGCGATTAGTTATCTTCGTAATCACGCTGATTATTATCATATTGACATTAATCATATCGGCGTGATGTGTTTTTCTGCAGGCGGCCATTTTGCCGCTTCTTTAGGGGTGTTTTATACGAAGAAAGAATATGCCGATTATCTAGGCGTTCCACTTGCAAATCTAAAAATTAATGGGGTTTTGCTTGGATATCCTGTCATTACGATGGGTGAATATACGCATAAACAAACTTCTACGCAGCTATTAACAAATAACAAAGAAAAGAAAGACGAATATTCGATTGAAAAACAAATTACTTCCTTTTACCCCCCGACGTTTTTATGGACTACAAACGATGACACGATTGTTGACCCAATCAATTCGCTTTTGCTTGCTAACTCCTTAAAGAAAGCAGGCGTTCGATTTGAATTTCATTATTATCCGGTTGGGAATCATGGTGCTTCGATAGGGGAAAGAATGTGCTATTCAAATGACGTTGATCCTAATTTTTTAAACACAGTTCGTTATTTTCATACTTGGATCCAATTAGCCATTAAATTTATTCAAGAAATCATGTAACGAATCGCTTACTAAATTTAGAAAGAGATAATTAGTGGTTTCTCTTTCTTTGGCTATTTTGCATTATAAAGAAGATAATTTAATTTCTTCCTAAAATAAGGGTGTGGCCGAAAATTTTTATTGTGGTGTAAGAATAATGAAAGCACTTTCACTCTATGCTATATTAGGGGTGAATCGAGGCGTTAAACCGATGAAAAAACAAAGTGAAGTGCTTAAAATTATCTCTGATCCAACTTTAACTTATGCCCAGCAAGTTCTTTCTTTAGCTCGCCTAGCGGAAAATGAAGACGATTCTTTACCTCGTGACAAAGAATTTGAGAAAGCGCTAGATGATGGATGCATTTGCACGCTTAACGAGGGGCGCTCGCCATATCGACCCCGCTACATTGTTCCAGATTATGCAAAATTTATTCAAAAAGGAAGCGAATTTTTAGGAGTAAAGCCCCCAAAAGATATTTTTGAAGCCTGCAATAATCTTCTTATCATGTATCATAACGTTCCTTCCATTACTTCTTTTCCTGTCTATTTAGGGAACTTTACGGAGTTATTCGGTCCATTCGATGTGAATGAAGAAGATACTAGAAGTGCCTTGAGGATGTTCTTACTCAATATCGATAAGACTTTAACAGATTCTTTTGTCCACGCGAATATCGGGCCTAGCGATAATCGCGTTACGCGCATTATTCTTGAACTTACGGAAGAAATGCAGCTAGCCGTTCCGAATTTGACCTTGATTTATCATGAAGATATTACTCCTAATGAACTTGCCTATGAAAGTATCCGCTCTATGTTAAAAACGTCTAAGCCATCTTTTTGCAATGACAAAATGTATAGCAAAGAACTCGGCGAAGGAAAATACGGGATTGTGAGCTGCTATAACGCATTTAAAATTGGGGGTGGTGGATATACTCTTCCTCGCTTAAGAATGTATGAAATCGCGACAAAGGCAAAGAGCATCGATGATTTCTTCTCTCGTGTGCTTCCTTTTTATACGAATCTTATTTTAAGAAATATCGATCAAAGAATCCGTTTCATCGTCGAAGAATCTAACTTTTTCAAAACCAATTTCTTAGTGAAAGAAGGATTTGTGGAACGTGATAACTTTACGGGAATGGTCGGAATGGTCGGGCTAGCGGAATGCACAAACTGTTTATTGGGAATCACTATTAAAAACAAAGGCTTTGGACACAACTTAGAAGCGGAAAATTTGGGCGTTAAAATCCTCGATGCCGTGCATGAAATGGTAATGAAACACAAAGGATTATATTGCCATAATTACCATGACCATTATGTTATGCATGCTCAAGTTGGCATTGAAACCGATGGTAACGATGATTCTCCTGGAGTGAGAATCCCGATTGGAAGCGAACCTGAGTTATATAAACATTTAAATATAGAAGGAAGAATGCATACGCATTTTGAATCGGGAGTAGGAGATATCTTCAAATTCGACCAGACGTGGAATAATTCCATTCCGGCGATTTTAGATATCATTCAAGGGGCTTTTAAGGTCGGTATGCGTTATTTTACCGCCTATAACTGCGATAATGACGTTGTGCGCGTTACGGGGTATCTTGTGAAACGAAGCGAAATTGAAAAACTCGAAAAAGGTAAACCAAGTCTGAATCAATGCACAGTCTTAGGTCAAGGGGCTAGAGACAGTGGGCATGCATTAAATCGCCGTATCTATCATGACAATGAAAAATAATCTCACCGCGCCAATCAATCGGATTATTCCTTTTTCGAATGTCGATGGACCAGGTAATCGCCTTGTTATATTTTTTCAATCCTGTCCTTTTTCTTGCTTATTTTGCCATAATCCAGAAACCATAAGGATGTGTAATTCTTGTGGTGACTGCGTAAAAGGATGTCCAAGCAAGGCGCTTAGCTTTATTAGGAATAAAGTAAAGTGGGACAAAACAAAATGCATCAACTGCGACACTTGCGTTCATACTTGTCAAAATCTTTCTTCCCCAAAAATAACCGATATGGATGTTTCTAGCCTTATCAAACAAATTAATTATGTTAGACCTTTTATCCGCGGAATCACCGTATCGGGTGGAGAATGTATGAATCACGCCTCCTTTTTAAAAGAATTATTTTCTTCCTTAAGAAAGAAAGACCCTTCTTTATCAATTCTAATTGATTCGAATGGTGCGATAGATTTTGAAAAACACGCTGATTTACTTTCTCTATCTGATGGAGTGATGTTAGATGTTAAGGCATTTAGTCCGCTTTTCCATCAAAAAGTGACGGGGATTTCTAACGAAATGGTGTTAAAAAATCTTTACTATCTCTTACGCGAAAACAAGTTAGAAGAAGTGCGGACTGTGATTTTTCCCTACTTTCAAAAAGAAAACGAATATACGGTAAAAAATGTCGCTAGAATCATTAAAAGCAATACGAGATACAAGTTACTCAAGTATCGCTATTTTGGCGTCAGAGATGAAGGCGTTAGGATGTTTGGAAAGTTAATTTCTTCTAGGGATGAATTATTGCATTACGAAAATATCGCTAGGGAAAATGGGTGCTACTCAACAGTGATCATCTAAAAAAAGATTTGAGTCTTCACCCAAATCTTTTAATCGGCAATCGTTTATTTTTGCCAACTCATGTTGTTCCCTTTATCTTGAAGAATATAGGCTGGATCTTTCTCTTTGACTTTGATGATCAAGCCAGTATCTTCATAATGACCTGAAACAACTCTTATTTGGTTCTTGTCTTCTAGTTTTAACTTAAAATGAAAGACTTTATCGCCTACTTTTCTAGCAACAAATTCGCCGTTATTATAAAGAATGATTTCTTTTTGGTTTGAATAGACTTTGATTTTCGCGGTTTTCCCAGTGCGATTAATGAATCTTTTTGAGCATAGATGCACGAATGGTTCATCGCTCCAATAGGCTTTGTAGACATAGAAGGCGTCTTTTTTGATTTTGCGGTCAAAAGTGACAAGTCCTTTGTGATTGATGCCTTTTTCGCCACCTTGGTTTCTTCCATCACTTCCAAAATCAAACATGTTCCAAACGTGAGTGGCCCAAATGTAAGGCCTAGTCGCGAATGTTTTTAGCATCTTTTCGTGATAAGAAGCTTGATACTCCTCGCTATTATCGAAACGCCTTGGCTTACGAGAGTGAAGATTGCTCATCCCCTCCGCACCATATTCGCTTAAACCAATCGGAGATTTTGGATAGAAGAAGTGCCACATATCAAGAATCCAACCGGTAACCGGGGTGCAAGGCACATACCATCCCCAATAAAGGTTATAAGACGCTAAATCCGTGATATGAGCGACGCGATTAAAGATAGACATCACCGAATAGCAAGCGATTGTTGTTAAGCGAGATGGGTCTTCTTTATGAGCGAATTCGTTTAGCTCAACATGGTTTTCCCTAGTCGCTTTGCCAAAGGTTTTTCTAAACATCGTGATTTCGTTCGAAATTCCATAGCAGACAATTGAAGGGTGATTGAAGCATTGGTGGATGAGCTCGCTTAATTGGCTCTTGGCGTTTTGATCAGCCGCTTTATCGTAACGCGAAATATAAGGGATTTCCGCCCAAACGATGAAGCCATATTTATCGCAGAGGTCATAGAAATATTCGTCATGCTGATAATGCGATAAACGAATGGTATTTGCGCCGATTTCACGGATTAAATCCATATCTTCATCCATGTCGGCTTTACCAATCGCGTTGCCCACTTTTGGGCGGTCTTGATGACGGGCAACTCCGCGTAATGGGTAAGAGGCGCCGTTTAAATAGAAACCTTTCTTCGGGTCGACGTGAAAGGTTCTAAAACCGATAAAGGTACTAACTTCATCATAAATGACATCATCGTTTTTTAAGGTAGCGACGACTTTATAGAGATAGGGGTCTTTTCTTCCGTTCCACAAATGAATCTTAGGAACGAAGATTTCTTGATTTGCTTTGCCTGAAGCGACGACTTCGCCTTTATCGTCTTTGACTTGAATGAAAATCTCATCATCCGAGGTTGCCTTTGCGTCAACAGTCAAAGAACCGTTCGTCCCCTTAACTTCAGGGTAGCACTTTAAGATAGGAGCAGAATCTTCATGATATTCAAAGTGCTTTTTGCTCGTGACGATAATAGAAACATCACGGTAAATCCCTCCATAGAAGGTGAAGTCTGCGGCATAAGGATAAATGGAAGCGTTTGGACGATTATCAACTTTTACGACAAGTAGATTTTCTTCTTTTAACTCTGAAGTGATTTCAACGATAAAGCGAGAATACCCCCCTTCATGGTGGGCGATTTTCTTCTCATTTAGATAGACATCCGCGATTGCGTTTACAGCGTTGAAGCACAAATAGACGCATTCTTTATCTGGGTTGATTTTGATAAAGAAGCGTTTGGAATAAGTAGCGACGTCACGAAGATAATCGTTTCCGCCATCTTGCCCGTCAACCCCATTCCAAGAGTGAGGAAGATCAATATGTTGAATTTTTTGATCGCGGATTTGGAAATTCCAATCCTTATTGATGGAGATTATCTTTCTCATTGTCTTTTCCTTTCTTTTTCTTTGCTGCTTTTTTCGCGATTTTCTTTGCTAGATTTTCTTGGTATTTTGCTTCCTCTTCCTCGTAATTCAGGTGCTTTTTCTCGCAATACGCCTTTAGTTCGATAATGCGGTGCTCTTCGACTAGACGCTCCTCTTCCTCTTTTTCACGTTTGATTCTTTCTTCGTGACTAATCCATTCTTTGCCGCTTGCTAAGCAGGCTGCTTTTTCTTTTTCCACGATGAGCAAACGTGCATCTTCGGCCTTTTTCTCTACATCCATGAAGATGAACATGATGGCGATTAAGCCGTAGCAAATCGATTCTCCACCAAGGAATAGCCATTTAAGCGCTTCTCGAAGGGCATCGTTATTCCCTAATGTATTCACGTCATACCCGCATAAGGAAAGAATACCATTCAGTAAGCCGTTTGCTAAGCCAGACATCCCGATCATGATGGCTCCATATATGGTCATCGTTAATCCGTCTGGCCTAAAACCGTTTTTGGCTTCACTATTGTCTAAGATATCCGCAAGTAGAGCTAAAGAGATATACATCGCGGGAGCACTTGCTAAAGCCTTAATGACAAACGAAGCAGTGACGAGAGCGAAATTAGAAGGATCAATGAAACCGATAAATCCTCCCGCGCACGCTAAAGCGGCACCAATCATAATAAGACGTGCCTTGCCGATTTTGTTGCTTAACGGCCAAACGATTAGCATACCTAAAGCAGTCGGGATAGCGCCAATGATGGACAAAGAAGCGTCAAAAGTAGAGCCGTTGCTCTTCGAATAAACCCCATCAATTGGTAACCAAGACTGGCAGAAATAAGTCTGCGAAGTATTTTTCATCATGCCACCGAGTTGATACAAGAAGAAGAATAAGATAATAAGCCACCAGTATTTGTCTTTGAAGCATGCTTTGGCTTGTTTTCTAATCGTAATTTTTTCTTTGGTTTCTTCAATAGCGACATCACGGTAAGTAAAAGATTCTTCGGTGATTCTTTCTCTCGTAAAATAGTATTCGATAAGAATTCCGATGAAGGCGAGCAAGATAATAGCAAGAATGAAGATTTTCCAAGCATTTGCACTAGCTTCGACATTAATATGAGGATTCTCTTTTGTGCCATCATTGACGAATAAATAGCCAATGAAGAAGGGGAGAATCATGCTCGTTAAGCCCATCGCGGCTAAGGTAGTCGCGTTAGAGATAGTTGCGAGTAAAGAACGATCTTTGCTATTGCGCGTTGATAAGGTGACTAGCGCACTATGGGAAGTGAAATAGAAGGGATAGGCTATTGCATAGAATAAGTTATAGCCAAGCGCGACCGAAATTAATGTCCATACGCTCCCTTTGCTCCCTGCTTCAACTGGCGTTGGGGCATAAAAACAAACGATAAGCGATATTGCAATAAGAGGAGCGGCGATGAGTAGCAACGGTCTAGCTTTACCCGCCCTTGTCTTAGATTTTGACATCAATTTCCCAACAAGGATGTTACCTAAAACAACGAAAATAACGGAAATGACTGGTAAAAGGATTGCAAACGTATTTGCCCACTCCGTTAAGTTTAAAATATCCGTGAAGTACTGGTTTAAGTACTTGTTCATAATGGAGTTTGAAATGATTGCAAGCACTGGGCCTAAAAAATAGCCTAGTGCACCTTCTGGAAAAATCTTCACACGGAACGATTTGACCTTAGTGGAAAGGAGTGGATTATCGAAAACACTCTTTTTGTTAGCTTTGCCCATAATAAAAACCTCAGTAACTTTTTTCTTTAGAAAACGGATTCCATAACACACATTTTAAGAAGTTTAGTAAGCGCTTCAAATTGCAATAATTAGTGTGGATTATTGCAATTTTAGAAGCTGAGGGAAGGTTTAATTGCCACGGTCTTCAGCTGGCGAGACACCAGTAATTTTCACGTAGGTGCGGTAGAAGGTCGAATAGTCGTTGAAACCGAGTTCTTCGGCAACATCAATTGCTTTCTTGCCTTCCTTAATGAGAGCCTGCGCGAGAATGATTTTTTTCGAGCGGATGTATTTCATTAAAGAGCAGCGCATCGTTTTCTTGAATTGATTCGACAAATAAGACTCAGAATAATGCAAGTCATTTGCGATGCTTTCTAGTGTCAATCCTTCTTGTAAACGTCCTTGAATATAATCGATGATCGTGGAAATGATGTCATCGTTTTTAAATTCCGGTGATCCTTGTCTAGCGTTGGCTAAATACACTAAAATTTCGACGATTTTGCTTCGAGACATAAGATACATATCGCCGTCATTGAATAAGTCGTAGAGGCTATCTAGACCTTTGATGATATTTTCAATGTAGCGGTTACTCGAAAAGAAAGGGTAGACATTCTTTAAGCGGTCGGCTAAGGATTCGGGAACGTAACGCGTAGGAAATTTAAGGACATAGCGTTCGTAACTGACGTTGTGGTTAGCGTTAGCAAAGTGGTATTTGCCTGGATTCATGAGGATGATATCGCCACTTTTGAGGTGACGCGTTTCACTTTCGACATGATAGTCGACATCACCTCTGACAAAAAACAGCAATTCATAAAATGAATGCATGTGTTTGTTGTATTCGTCTTTGGGTGAGGATGCGTAATCAAGTTTGTGGGAAAAATCGATTTCTTGATGAACAAATTGAAACATATTTTCCTTTTCCTCCCTTTACAATCGATGGTACACGAAAAAGTGAAGAAATGCAATCTTTCAGTAAAAAGTTTGCAATTTAATGAATTTATGGAAGAAAATTAGCCGATTTTTGTATTCAATAAATGCAATTTTTCCGTTTTGTTATTGCAATTGTTTGGTCTATCCCCCATCGTTAAAATGGTTTCGAACTAAAAATTTAGGAGGCTATATGAAACTATCTTTTCGCTGGTATGGTTTCGATGATTCTATCCCTCTTTCCTACATTCGCGAGATTCCTAATCTTTCGACAATTGTCTCTTCCGTCTATAACGTAAAGGCAGGTGAAGAATGGGGAGAAAATTCTCTTATTTCATTAAAAAAAGCCGTTGAAGATAACGGAATGAAACTAGAAGTTATCGAATCGATTCCTGTTTCTGAAGACATAAAAATGGGAACGAATAAACGTGATGAGCACATTGAAGTTTTTAAAAAGAATTTAGCGCTTTGCGGGAAACACGGCGTTAAAGTCGTTTGCTATAACTTCATGCCTGTTTTTGATTGGCTGAGGACGGATATGCATCATCGTTTGTTAGATGGGAGCGAGGCACTTAGCTATTCTCGCGACGATTTCGATAAGGTTGACCCGAAGCATCTTCATCTTCCTGGATGGGATGAATCTTATTCTCCTGATGAACTTCAAACCTTGTTAGACGAGTACCGTCATATTTCCCACGAGGAGCTTTTTGAAAACCTCGTCTATTTTTTAAAGGCGATTATGCCTATATGTGATCAATACGATATCTCGATGGCTATCCATCCAGATGATCCTCCTTGGGACGTATTCTCACTTCCTCGCATTGTTTCAAATGAAAAGGATATCGACCGTCTTTTTGAAGCCGTTCCGAATATACATAATGGGTTAACTTTATGCACAGGGAGCTTAGGAGCTTCTAAGAAAAACGATATTCCTTACTTAGCGGCAAAATACGCCAAAGCGAAACGTATTTATTTCGTGCATCTACGCAATATCCTCTATACGGATGACAAAGATTCCTTTACCGAAGTTGGCCATTTCTCGAAATCAGGGTCTCTAGATATCCCTCTTATTGTCAAAAACTTAATTGATAATGGCTTTGATGGATATGTCCGCCCAGATCATGGAAGAAATATCTTCGGGGAAAATGGAAAACCTGGCTATGGCTTATATGACCGTGCGCTAGGATGCATGTATATCAATGGATTATTTGAAGCGATATCTCGCTTTAATAAATAAGAAAGGATAAAAAACAATGAAAAAAGAAGATTTACCATTATTTATCGATTATAAAGAGAAAGTTGTTGTCATTACCGGTGGTGGAGGCGTTTTGTGCTCGAAAATGGCGGAAGCCTTTGCTTTAGCGGGCGCGAAAGTGGCGATTTTGGATTTGCACTTATCTAGCGCTGAAGCAAAAGCTGCAGAAATCCGTCAAGAAGGCGGTATCGCAAAAGGTTACGAAGCCAATGTTTTAGATAAAGCCTCTTTAGAAAAAGCGCATGAAGCCGTCTTAAAAGATTTTGGAACGTGTGATGTTCTCATCAATGGAGCTGGTGGCAATTCGCCAAAAGCAACGACGAGTCAGGAATTTTTCGCTCCTAAGTTAGATTCCTCCACCATCTCCTTCTTTGATTTGAAAACTGAAGGATTTGAATTTGTCTTTAATCTCAATATTTTAGGTACGTTACTTCCAACGCAAATCTTCGCAAAAGACATGCTTGCAAAAGAAGGGTGCTCGATTTTGAATATTTCTTCGATGAATGCTTTCACTCCGCTAACGAAGATTCCTGCCTATAGCGCTGCAAAAGCTGGTGTTAGCAATTTCACGAAATGGCTCGCAACTCATTTTGCTAAATCTAATATTCGTGTCAATGCGATTGCGCCTGGCTTTTTCTCAACTGCCCAAAATAAGGCTTTGCTTTTCAATCCCGACGGCACGCCTTCTATGCGTTCCAATAAGATTTTGAATAACACCCCAATGGGAAGATTCGGAACACCAGAAGAACTTCTTGGTGCGGTTCTATTCTTATCCGATTCTAAAGCGAGCTCTTTCATTACGGGCGTTGTTCTTCCGATTGATGGTGGATTCAGTGCCTATAGTGGCGTTTGATTTCTAACTTTGGGTAAGTTTTATGAATGATTTTTTTAGCGACAACGTCTTACTAAAAGGGGAAGCGAGTAAGGAGATTTATGAATCAATCAGAACACTTCCCATTATTGATTACCATTGCCATTTAGACCAAAAAGCGATACGTGACGATAAACGATTCAATGATATTGGCGAGCTTTGGTTAGGGGGCGATCATTATAAGTGGCGTGCACTTCGCATGATGAACGTAGATGAACGTTTTATTACGGGGAATGCCTCTTATCATGACAAGTTTTTGAAATACGCCTCGATTATGCCTGCTTTATGCGGAAATCCTTTATATTACTGGACGCATTTTGAGTTAAAACAAGTATTTGGAATCTCTTTGCCTTTAAACGAAAATACCGCCGAAACAATCTACAAAAAGGCAAACGAAGAGCTTTCTAAATTATCGACCCGTAAGCTACTAAAGAAATTCAATGTCTCTTTTGTGGCAACGACGAATGATCCAATTGAATCTTTAAGCGACCATGGCGTTTTCGATGGGGTGAAGGTCACTCCTACCTTCCGTCCTGATAAGCTTTATGATTTCTCTCCTTCTTATTTAGAAGAATTAGGAAAAACAGTGGGCTATTCATTATCGACTTTGGAATTGCTTCAAAAAGCAATCACGGAAAGGTTGGACTATTTTGTGAGCAAGGGCTGCAAAATCGCAGACCATGGGTTCACAAATTTTCCAAAAGGCTATGCGAGCGAAATTGAAGCAAAGCAACTATATTTTAAACGTGATTCCTTAACTCCGACGGAAAAAGATCGCCTTTTTGGATATTTGCTTGTCTTTTTGATGAAAGAATACAAAAAGAGGAATCTTCTTGCTCAAATTCATTTCTCCGTCATTCGCAATGCGAATCGTTTAATGTATGAACGTTTAGGCGTTGACCAAGGATTTGATGTCATCGGGGAAGAAAATAGTCTTTATGATCTGATTCTTTTCTTGAACCGATTCTTAGAAGAAGAAAGGCCAACGATTGTTCTCTATACCTTGAATCCTGAATCACTAAAAGCAATCGCTTCCATTAGTGGTGCTTTCCGCAACGTTCTAGTTGGGGCGGCGTGGTGGTTTAATGACACACTTCTAGGTATCCGCAATAACCTCGAAATCATAAGTGAATACGCCTTACTTGGAACGAATTTGGGGATGCTTACTGATTCTCGCTCCTTCTCAAGCTATTCTCGCTTTGATTTTTTCCGAAGAATTTTAGCCACTTTCTTAGGCGAAAAGGTCGATGGGGGAGAATATCCTTTAAGCGATGCGAAACTCTTAGCAAAAAAGATTAGCTATACGAACATCAAAGAACGTTTTTCTCTATAAATCACAAAACGAATAATTTTCTTATTTAGTATTCTATCGTTTTTGTTTTTCCTAAGTTCTCGTGAAGTAGAACAAAAATCCCTAGAGGTAATTCTCTTTTTCTGGGGATTTTTCTTTTTTTGACTAGCATGAATAAAACTGACGAATAATTCTAATTAATGAAATGCGAAAATAAGCAGATGTTCTGCGACTTTTCATTCAAAAATTCGGACGTTATCATGGAGCAATGCATCGCCTTTTCCTTCTTGTTCAAACTATCGAAGAAGTAGAAAAATTACGTTCTTTCTTTTTGAAGAGAAAGACGTTTTTCGAATTGAAATCTCTTTATTGCTCAACTAGAAACTCTAGCGAGAAAAAGAATTATTTATTGAGCGTCGTTTCTCATTTTTCCTTTCCAGACTCTATTTATGAAACGACTTATTTCAAAGAAACAAAGGCTGAAACATTCATCGAAACGTTAAAAGCATGTTTCCCTAATGAACGTAGTCGAGAAGAGAAATTGATAGACTCTTCTCCTTTAATAAAGAAACAACAGATTGATTTATTGCGGCTCATTACCTTGAAAAACATTCCTAGCGAATTTCAAAGGAAGCTTCTCGGAGATGGGATCCTTTTAAAAGAAAGATATGTCACTTTTATTCTTTTTGATTTTGATAAAGAAGAAGAACTATTAGATTACTATGATTACGAAAAAGGGCGATTTTCATTAGAAAAAGGATTCGAGGAACATTTCGCTGATTATCCTTATTTCATTTTTGAATTTTCGACTTTATTTGGAGTTTTATTGTCAACGAATGAACCGATAAATCGTTTTCAATTGGAGAATAAATTATCCTCGGTTATATTCAAAAGCAAAAGTGACAGCAATCTTTCTTTTTCTTGTGCCGTAAGTGAGACGGCCTTTTACGAAGAAGGCGATTTTTCTTGCCGAAAACTATTTAAAGAAGCGGAGAAAGGCTTAACCTATCGTCCTATTTTAGGGAAGGGGCTAGTCCTATTTTACGAAGACTTGATCCGAAAAGAAAAAAGCGTTACTAAAATCGCAGAGGTCCAATTTCAAAATTTAGGTTACGCTTTACTCTACGGAAAGAAATTAGAATCATTATCTTTATTACGAGGATTGCTTAGAAAAATTGGACGTATCGATTATAGAGACAATTATTTGCTTTTATTGAACCAACTTCTGAATTCTTTGCTTAATAGTTGCATTTCTCTCGGGAAATTATATGAAACTTATGAGTCCTATTTTGCTTTATTAAAAATGCTTTATTCAAAAAAAGGAAAAGAGAGTATCCTCGCTTTCTTTGAAGAATTGCTAAAGAAAATTTCTCTCATTAATCAAAATTCAAAGCAACCCTATGGGAAAGAAAAGGCACTGGAGCGGATTACTCTTTATATTGAAAAGCATTTTATGGAAAGCAGCCTCTCTATTGAAGAGCTTTCAAAAGAACTTGGATATTCTCATTCCTACATTTATGCGCTTTTCAAGAAAAGTGGGACAACATTTATAAAGACTCTCACCAAATTTCGAATGGAAGAAGCGAAACGTTTACTCGCTGATCCAAGTAACCGCATCGTGCAAATTGCTTCGAAAGTCGGGTATGATGACCCCTATTATTTTTCTACTTGTTTCAAAAAATATTTTGGCTCCTCTCCCATTCATCTGCGAAAACTAGAAAATCTATAGAAAGTGATATTATTCCTTCTTACTTCCTTTGTTTTTGGTAAAATAGCAAATACCAAAAAGGAGACGAAGGATGAGCCAAATCGAAGTAAAAGACCTAAAAAAGATTTATAACCCTGGCTTACCCAACGAAGTCGTGGCTCTTGCTGGTGTTACGTTTTCCTTAGAAGAAGGGACTTTTGCGGTGATTTTAGGACCTTCTGGCGCAGGTAAAAGCACGTTACTTAACTTACTTGGCGGAATGGATAATGCGACTAGTGGCTCTTACTATATCGGTAAAGAAGATATCGCTAAATATAATTTAAAAAGATTGGAATTATTTCGGCGGATTGATATTGGTTTCGTTTTCCAATTTTATAATTTATTGCCTAATTTAAGTGCACTAGAAAATGTTGAGCTCGCCGCGAGCGTTGCTAAAGATCCATTTGATTCCAAACAAATTTTAAAAGATGTTGGTTTAGAGAAACGGGCGAGGAATTTTCCTGCTCAATTATCAGGCGGCGAGCAACAACGTGTCGCGATTGCGCGTGCCATCGTGAAGAATCCGCGCTTATTGCTTTGTGATGAACCAACTGGTGCCTTGGATAGCAAAACCGGGGCTTCGATTTTATCCTTATTAAAGAAAGTAAGCGTGACTTATCATAAGACCGTTATCATTGTCACACATAACTCTAAAATCGCTAGTTGTGCGGATCGTTTACTCCGAATTAGCGATGGAGCAATCGTAGAAGATGTCATGAATTCTAATCCAAAACGGGTAGAGGAGATTGAGTGGTGAAACCATCGACTTTTTCATTGCTATTCCGTAGTGGGCTACGTTCTTTCAAGAAAGGGTGGACCCAATTTCTTTCGATTATCATGATTGGTGCGATTGCAGTGACCCTTTTTGTTGGTTTGCTTGCGAATGCGGAAAGCTTCGAAAACCGCGTTAATTCCGTCTATCAAGAAGGAAATCTTGCATCATTGTGGGTGACGGTTTCTAAGACAAGTGAAGAGGATAGCAAGAATATTGAATCGCTTCTTACTTCTAGTGATTCGCTAGATAAGCGACTTTATATGCCCGTTCAATTAGGAAGTCGCGATGCTTATTTAGCTGTTTATCCTTCTTCTCCAAAAGTTTCTAAGCCATATGGAAATACGTCCTCTTTCGCTTTATCTACTGACCGTTATTTTCTTCTTGATGAAGCGATGAAAAAGAGTGAATCAAGTTCTCTTTCCAATACTTATTCTATCGGGGATGAGGTTCAAATTACCTTTGATATTTCTAGTTACCACCTTTCCGACTATTCCGTTTTGCTTGAGCCTTATTTAAAAGAAGATTCCAAAAAAATATTGATGAGTAAAGAAATAACAGTTACTACCAAAGTTACCGGTTTCATGCAATATCCAGAAAATATCACTAAGAGTACTTACAATTCTTCCGTTGCTTTGATGGGGAAAGAGACGCTAAAAGATATCGTTCTTGATTTTTTCAATGAGCATATTTTGGAAGAAAAAAGAGAAGATGTTATACATTTATTGATGTCTTATATTGGCTTAGAGACAACAGATTTCGCTAATCAATATCTTATTTCTTTAAGCGATAATTCCGTTTCAACTAATCTAAAAAAGAAAATTGAAGACTATTATGCGTCCAATAATAGCAATGGTGAACTTAAAATCGTGACAAATAGAAACGAAATGCCATTTTTTGTTACGGTTAATAACGATGTAACGCAAGCACGCCAATTCACCTTCGTTTTCCCGTTCGTCTTCTTTTTTGTGGCCGTTTTAGTAATTTTAACAACGCTTTCAGAACATATCTTGCAAGAGCGAACACAGATTGGTGCTTTGAAAGCAATTGGTGTTAGTAAAGGCCAAATCTATTTGCTTTATTCTTCTTTAACCTTATTTTTGGTTGGGCTAGGGGTACTTATCGGTGAAATCATTGGCCCATTGCTTGTTCCACAAATTCTAGGCAATAAGTACGCGATTTTTTATTCTTTGCCCCCGCTAACTTATACTTTTCCTATTTTGTATGGCACTCTTAGCGCGGTTATTTTCCTAGCAATCAGCGTGTTTGTGACGATTCTAGTGTGTCATAAAGAAGTTTCTCTAAAGCCAGTCGATTCCTTACGACCCAAAAAGCCTAATTCCTTGAAATTCGTTTCAGGGGAAAATAGGGCAAACGTGTCTTCTCTTTCCATTAAAATGGCCTTACGCAATATTCGTTTAAATATCGGAAAGTCCATCATGGTTATCGCGGGGGTAATGGGCTGCACGGCTTTATTACTTTGTGGGTTTGGCATTGAAGATACGGTTTATCATGGGATTGATAATGATTTATCTACCCTAAAAAATTCTGATATTTCCGTCACTTTTAATCGCACGATGTCTAAACATGATGTGATTAACGACTTGTCGCCAATTTCAGGAGTAGGTGCGGTAGAGCCAACATCCACCTTTAATTCATTGATCTATAAAGAAGATGGTCCTCAAATGAATAGCCACCTATATGTTGTTCCTGAGAATTCTCGTTGCTACAAAATCACTTTTGCAAAAGAAGAAGTGGCGGTTTCTAAAAAAGTGGCTCGACTAACGAAATGCGAAGTCGGCGACAAGATATTCTTCAATTTGAATGGGCAAGTCTATTCTACAAAAGTAGGTGTGATTTACGAGGCTTTCGCATACCATGGCATTATGGTGCACGAAGATATATCCCTATTTAAGAATGTTTCATTTTCTTATTCGGGTGCTCAAATCTATTTAAAGAAAGACGCTTCCCCTAATGAGGTGAATCAAGAAATTCAAAAAAAGGATTATGTTCTAAGTAGCCAAACGACAGAAGAATGGAACCATTATATTAACGATGTCATGGGCGGAGTCATTACGATGACTAACGCCGTAAAAGTGTTCGCTATACTTTTGGCTTTAGTTGTTTTGTATAACTTGTCCTTGATGAACTTCCGAGAACGGAGTCGCGATATCGCTACGCTGAAAGTGCTTGGATTTAAACGAAAAGAAATCGCTTTATCCCTTCTTTTTGAGACCATGTCACTCACTTTAATTGGTGCAATTATTGGGGTTTTGCTAGGATATCCGTTCTTGTATTTAGTGATGGGGACTAACACGGTTGACCTTGTTGAATATCTCTATTTCATTAAACCCGTGTCGTTTGTTTTTGCTTTTGGTCTTTCTCTTCTTACGGCTTTCTTCGTCAATTTTATTTTCTCTATGAAAACAAAGAAAATCAAAATGGTGGAGTCGCTTAAAAGCGTGGAATAAAAAAGCCGCAGCGTTACCTGCGGCAAGAATTCTCTTTCGCTTAATGAGAATCACTAAGGGTTAATAAGCTACGGCAAGGAACTAAGGCGTGATCTTCTCCGTGTAGTTCTTCTAATCGGATAACTGTGATCGCTCCGACTGGTTCGCCGCCCGCAGACTTAACAAGTTTCGTTAAGGCAGCGAAGGTTCCACCTGTAGCAAGCAAATCATCGACGAGAAGCACGCGGTCGCCCTCTTTGAAGGAACTAGCAGGCACTTCCATTGTGGCGGTGCCGTATTCTAATTGATAGCTAACTTTCACCGTGATTCCAGGGAGCTTACCAGCTTTTCTGGCCATAACAAAGCCAATCCCCATCTTATAGGCCAAAGCCGCTCCGAATAAGAAACCGCGTGATTCAGCACCAACAATGACAGTTGGATGAAATTCGTTTGCAAGTTTTTCTAATTCGTCAATGCAGTAATGAAAGGCGGTTGGGTTTTTTAATAGTGGCGATATGTCTTTGAAAGAGATGCCTTTCTTTGGGAAGTCTGGCGTAACGCCGATGAATTTTTCTAAGTCCATTCTGATTTACCTCGATTGTTTTCTCCCGAAAACACGGAAACAATACCATACGCCTAAGTAAAAAACCACCATCGATTTTATCTAAATATCGCTGACGAATTTTTTAGTGAAATCCTAGTTAGAATGGTGGTAATATTTACAAAATATATTAATAATTATTGTTGCTATTTTTATTGGTTTTTGTCTTTAGCGAGGATAGCGTTTAGACGGTCTAAATCGTTTTTGTCTGGAGTATAAACGTAAGTAGTGTTTCTTTCTAATTCGTCGTAATCTAAGCCAAATCCAATCAAGAACTTATTTTCGGTCAAGGTTTTTCCAACATAATCGACTTTTGCTGGAACTGTGCGGCAATTAATTTTGTCGAATAAAGAGCAAAGAAGAATTCTTTTCGGCTTGAAATTGGTTCGGAGGTAATTTTCTAGCGCCTGCATGGTTAAACCTGTATCAACGACATCTTCAACGATAACGATTGTTCTTCCATCCGGATTGGACTCAAGCATGTGTTTGAAATTCACTTGCCCAGTAGTTTTAGTTCCTTGATAGCTTGATAGTTGTACATAATCGGTAAGAATCGGGAGAGAGACATGCTTAATTAGTTCGGCCATAAAATTAAGCGCGCCCTTCATAACACAAATGAATAGTGGCGTTTTTTCATCGTTTGCTAGATCGTGGGTCAATGTTTCTCCCAAACGTTTTGCGATGGCGTCGATTTCCTCAAAAGATAAGACGAGTTCTTCCATTTAATTGCTCCAAAATTTATGTATTAAAATACTATAAACGCTTTTTCGTTCACAAAAATAGAGCAAATAGAAAAAATAAAAAAGAAAGCGCTATGAATTTCAAATGAAACGAAAATACGTCATACTAATATAGTTTGGAGATTAGTATGGACACGGAAAGAAATCGCCTCTTCTTCCTTCATAGCGACAGTTTTCTCGCAAGTGAAGTCTCACGACTTACACAATTACCTCTTTCTAACTGCAAAGTTTCCCATTTTGCGGATGGGGAAGTCTTCGCAAAACCACTTTGTGAAGTAAAAGACAAAGTCTGCTTTGTCATTCAAAGTACGTCACGGCCTGCCAATGATCGCTTGATGGAATTATTGGTCTTTATTGATGCTTTAAGAAACGGTGGCGCTAAGGACGTTCATCTCCTTGTTCCATATTATGGATACGCGCGTCAAGAACGTATGATCGCGGATAACGATCCTGTTTCTGCTCGCTTAGTGGCGCATTTGATTGAAGCAAGCGGAGCTAGCTCAATTGCTTTTACGGATATTCATAGTACGAAAATCCTTTCTTTCTTTTCTAAAATTAAGGCTACGAACTTGCCATGTGCTCCATTATTTGGCGCTCATTTTAAAGACCACGCCGAAAAATGTGGATTCGCTAATGAAAATGTGGTCATTGTCTCGCCAGACCATGGCGGCGTAAAAAGAGCTGAGGCTTTTTTAACGTATTTCCCAGGCGCCTCTTTAGCGGTCGCTGACAAACATCGTCCTAGACCTAATCGTGCGGAAATCCTTGGGCTACAAGGCGATGTTAGAAACAAACTCTGTATTGTTATCGATGATATGATCGATACCGCTGGAACCGTTGTGGCGGTAAGCAAACTTCTTTATGAAGAAGGTGCGAAAGCCGTTTTTGTTGGGGCAAGCCACGGCATCTTCTCGGGGAATGCCGTTCCTAATCTATTAAATGCCGGTGTGAAAGAAATCGTTGTGACCGATTCGATTGAAAATAAGATTGATGGAGTGACCATGATTACTTTAGCGCCTTTATTAGCTTCTTATATGGAAGGGTTAAGCGAGTAATACCCGTTTCAGCAATAATAATGTATGGATGAATTAGAGAGAATGCTAGCGGGGAAAATCTATGACCCAAGTGATGAAAAACTTCTCTCTTTTCGTGAGCGAGCACACCATCTTTGCGCCGAATTTAACACTCTAGCGGAAGGCGATAAAAAACGAGAGACCATCTTAGAAGAGCTTCTCGCTCATCGTTATGAAAATCTAATGCTAGTAGGCCCAATTTATTTTGATTATGGGCGTTTTACGAGTTTTGGCAAAAACTGTTTTGCCAATTTCAATTTCATGGTTTTAGATTGTGCGCCTGTCACTATCGGAGATAATGTTTTCTTTGGTCCGAATGTGACGATTGTGACCCCCGTACATCCACTATTAGAAGAAGAACGGAATATTTATAAGAACGAAAAAGGGATTATGACGGACAAAGAATTCGCTAAGCCAATCGCGATTGGACCGAACTGTTGGATTGCTAGTAACGTAACGATTATTGGTGGCGTAACCATCGGGGAAGGCTCCACGATTGGAGCAGGGAGCGTGGTGACTAAAGACCTTCCTCCTCATTCCTTAGCAATGGGCAATCCCTGCCACGTGATTCGAAAAATCACAAAGGAAGATTCTATTTATCTAAAGAAGAATCTATTCTAGGTTTTTAAAAATAACCACACATTCTATTTGAGAAAGGAATGCCGGTTATCTTATCATAAAGGACGAAATTTTGAGGTAATGATTATGGGAAGCAAGTATGTCTTTGTTACAGGTGGTGTCGTTTCGAGCTTAGGCAAGGGGATTCTTGCCTCTAGCCTTGGGCTTTTGCTCAAAAGTAGAGGGGTCAAGATTTTCAATATGAAACTTGATCCATATCTTAATGTTGACCCAGGGACGATGTCTCCTTATCAACATGGTGAAGTCTATGTAACCAAAGATGGAGCTGAAACTGACCTCGACTTAGGACATTACGAAAGATGGACTGGCGTTGATCTTACCAAAGAAAGTTCCATTACGAGTGGCAAAATTTATAGCGCCGTTATCGAAAAAGAGCGTAGAGGTGACTATTTAGGGGGTTGCGTGCAAGTTATTCCTCACGTCACAAATGAAATTAAATCGCGCATTCTTCAAGCGAGCAGCGCAAGTTCAGCGGATGTTATCATTGTTGAAATCGGTGGCACCGTTGGTGATATTGAGTCGTTACCATTTTTAGAAGCAATTCGTGAGCTTCGCATCGAATTAGGGTACGAAAACACGATGTTTATTCATAATACCCTTGTCCCTTATCTCAAGAGTGCCCAAGAAAGCAAAACAAAGCCGACGCAACATAGCGTTCACGAACTTCTTTCATTGGGAATCCAGCCTGACGCAATTGTTCTTAGAAGTGAGGTGCCATTAAGCGAAGGGCAAAAGAAAAAGATTTCCTTATTCTGCAACGTTCCTTCTGAAGGCGTATTTGAAGCGGATGATTTACCGATTGTCGATGAACTTCCATTTATGCTTCACGCCCAAAAACTTGATGACTTCGTTCTTGACCATCTTCGCTTAAAGGCCGCCAAAGCGGATTTGCACAATTGGGAGAAGTGGGTCGATAGCGTTAAAAATAGTAACAAGCACGTCAAGATTGCTCTTGTTGGAAAATATGTTGAACTCCATGACGCCTATTTATCCGTCAAAAGCGCTTTGATTCATAGCGGTTATTACTATGGATACAAGGTGGATATCGGTTGGATTAAATCCATGGATATCAATGAAGGAAACGTTAGCGAAGTCTTGAAAGGGTATGACGGAATTCTTGTACCTGGTGGCTTTGGAGAACGTGGAACGGAAGGCAAAAAAATCGCCATTCGTTATGCAAGAGAAAACGCGGTTCCTTATTTAGGGATTTGTTTAGGAATGCAATTAGCCGTTATCGAATTCGCGGAGCACGTGTGCGGATTAGTGGGCGCAAATACAACGGAATTTGATTCCCAAACCCCGTATCCTGTTATCGATTTGCTCCATGACCAATATGCTGGAATTCAAATGGGCGGGACACTCCGGTTAGGAAATTATGACTGTGCGATTGAAAAAGGAACACTCGCATATAAATGCTATGGCGAGAAACTTGTGCAAGAACGTCATCGCCACCGTTATGAATTTAACAATGCTTTCCGTGAACAATTAGAGGCGAAGGGGGTCGTTTTCTCCGGTATTAACCCTCAAACTGGCCTTGTTGAAATCATTGAATTAAAAGACCATCCATTCTTTATCGCAAGTCAATTCCATCCGGAATTCACTTCTCGTCCGCTTGCTCCAAATCCGTTATTCCGCGGATTTGTTGAGGCGAGTATTAAACACCAAAATCAATAATTTCGCGTAAAATTAAAACCATGAATTGCTTAGTGATGTATAGTCACCAATCGGGGCATCGCAATTTCACGGCGAAAATCCCCATGGTGAAAGAAAAACTCCTTTCGCGATTTGATCGTGTGGATTTCTTTTGCACTCTAAGCGCGAAAGAAGCAAGGGAAGTTGCAATATCTTCCTCGGGAAAATACGACGTCTTAGTTATTGTAGGAGGGGATGGCACTTTTAATAATCTTATTAATGCACTTGCCAATGTAAAAAACCCTCCAATTCTCGGTTATATTAATTTCGGCACTATTGGCGATATTGGCCGTAACTTCGGAATTGGTTCCAATTTAAGGGATTCATTAGATGTTTTGGTGAAAGGGGATATCATTCCTTTCGATGTAGGTGAGATTAATGGGCAATATTTCGCTTACGTTTGTACGATTGGTAGATACAGCGATATCGCCTACATGACCCCGCGGAAAAAGAAAAGAATCCTAGGGAGAGTTGCTTATTACAACGCTGCGATAAAGGAACTAAAAGATAAGAAAACGGTTCATGCGACAATCGACGCTGATGGCGGACATTACGAATTGGATACTCCCTTTCTCTTACTGATGAATGGGAAAAATATCGGTGGATTCAAGGTGAATCGCTATGGTTCGATCCAAGATGGCAAAATGGAACTCTTTTTAGCGAAAAAGGATATTTCTAACGGTGTTCTCCCACTTCTTGTTGACCGAAATCGTATCGTTTTAAGAGCTCATGAATTTTATATTCATACCGATGAAACGATGGGCTGGTGCCTAGATGGAGAAGAGGGCCCCAAAGGGGACGCACATATAGTCACTCATCACAATATGTTTAAAATCATTGCCAAAAGTGGCTATGTTCATTAAAAATTTTCAAAAATCATAGCAATTTTAACTTCTTTTTCTTTGCTATTTTCCCTTATGTGAATAAAATAAAGGCACACAAAGAGGTTTTGTTATGAAAAAATCAACAACAATTCTGACCATTGTCTCGATGTTTCTAACCATTATTGCGGCGGCTTTGCTTGTATTTTCGCCAATGATGTTTGGAGGCGCGGGATATATGATTGGCGTCACCGATGTAATGGGTGCGTTTAAGCTTATTGGAGACAAATTTGTATCGCAGAATTTGCTTTTGTTTAAGCCTGAATTCTATGCTCAGACGGCAACGAATGGTTTCCCAATCCTTTACTTGCTCCCTATTTTATTAGGATTACTTGCGATTTTCTGGCTTATCCATCTCATCGTTTTAATTGCGAAGAAACGTCCAGGTGGCCTTTTCGTTAATTTACTTTCTTTATTTTTCGGTTTTGTGAGCTTCGAAATCATTTCCATTTTCTTAGCTCCAGGTTGGTTCAAAGATGACGAAAACGCCATTGCTATAATTTTAGGATCTGGCACCAGCTTAAATTTAGGCATGCAAATCCTTGCAATTTTGCCTTATGCGATTGCTTGTTTCTCATTTGCTCTATTTGTTATCACTTTATTGGTTTCTGCGATTGGACTTGCTAGAAAACCGGTCACTGAAGAAGAAATCGAAGAAACTCCTGAAGAGGAAACTGTTGAAGAAGAAGCGGAAGACGAACAACCGATGGTTGAAGAAGAGACCGTTAGTGAACCTGCTCCTGTTCTCACAAAAGAAGAAGAAAAACCTGCTCCTATTACCGAACCTGCTCCTACTCAGACAGCTCCAGCTCCGGCTCCAGCCGATTATGAAGGAACGAAACCAGCCTTTATCCAATATATATACAACACTGGTTCCAATGATGACGCCAAATCCAAAAAGACGAATGAAGAATTCATGACCAAGGACGAGGTCCGTGCCATCATCCGCGAAGAATTATCTTCCAATAGAGACGATGCTGGGGAGAAGGAAAATAAAGACGTTACTGCCCCTGCTCAAGATGATACTGAGACTTTAACGAGTGATGATCTTCGCAAGATTATTGCCGAAGAGATTGAAAAATCGAAAGATAACGATATCCCTGTGGAGGTCGTTAATGATGAAGCGGAAGAAGAGACCGCCCCAGTTTCTCACGAAGAAGAAACTCTTACTAGCGAAGACCTCCGTAAGATTGTTTCTGAAGAACTTGGGAAGGCCCTTGCTCCAGCAAAAGCGGAAGAGAAGGAAATTGACGAAGAGCTTCAAAATGAGCCAATCGCCACAACTGATGATCTTCGTACCATCATCCGCGAAGAACTTAATACCCAAAAAGAAAATGCTGCCCCTGAGGTGAAAGAAGAAAACGAAGAAGAAAAGCCTCTTACGGCTAGCGACCTTCGTTCTTTGATTCAAGAAGCTCTTGATGAACATGATAACCCAGAACGTCGTGAACTTACTGAAGAAGAAGCTCGTGAACTCATCGTTCAGCAAATTCGCTCGTATTACATTGGTAAGCGTGAAGACCAAAAACGTGATAGCGAAGCTGTAAAAGCACAAAAAGAAGCCGAAGAAAAGGCGAAGAACGAAGAAGAAAAACGCCTTGCTTTAGAGAAAGCACTCGAAGAAGACGCTGCTGCTAGAGCGAAAGAGCGTGAAGAAAGGGCTCTTGACCGCCAAGAGCGCCTTGAAGCGGAAAAGAACCGCGAGAGCCTTTCCCTTGATGACATTCGCAATATCGTTCGCGATGAACTCAATCATTTAAAACCTGCTTCTGGCGTTGATGAAGCTTCTAAAGATGATATCAAGTCCTTGATTCAAAACGAACTCAGCGCTTTCCGCGATGAACAAGCGAAAGCTTCTGAGAAAGCCGCTCAAGAAGCTGCGGATGCTCATTTGATTGAACAAGCTAGAGCAGAAGCCGAAGCGGAAGAAAGCAAATCGCAAAGTGAGCAAATCAAAGCTCAAAGCGAAGAAATCAAGAACATGAAGGATAATGCGATTACTCCTGAAACGGTTCGCGATATCATCGCTGAAGAACTCGATAAGCGTTTTGCGGAACTTTTAAAAGCGCAACAAGAAGCAGCCGCTAAGAAAGAAGAGACTGTCGCTATTACTCCTATTGAAGCGAAAAAAGAAGAAAAGGTTGAGCCAGAAACTAAACCTACGCAAACCATTGTGATTCAAGTCGCTGCTCCAGAGCCAAAGGCCGAAGAGAAGCCAGCTGAAGCAAAACCCGTCGAAGAGAAAAAAGAAGAAGTAATTCCTGAACCTGGTCCAATTCCAAATCTTGAAGAAGAGACAGAAACTGCAATTGCACCAGTCGGTGTTGTTACCGGTGATGCTCCAAAAGCCAAAATTATTCGCATTCCATTCAATGAGCGTATGTTAGTGGCTGATAAAGAGACGCAAGATAACTACAATGAACTTAAAGCCGAATGCTTAAGTTACGGCTTAAAGAGCCGTCTCTCCAATAGTGGCGATACCTTCAGGCTTCATACGAAGACCTATGTGAAGATCACCATTGCAGGAAAAGGATTGAAACTCTATTTCGCTCTTGATCCAAAGGATTATGAAAATAGTCCAATCCCACTTCACGATGCTGGTAACAAGAACATCTATAAAGAGATTCCTGGTGTCTTCAAAGTTAAGAGCGCCCTTTCGCTTAGACGCGCTAAGCAACTCCTTGCTGACGCTTGTGAGAAAGATAACCTTGAACAAGGAAAGATCGTTCCTCATGATTACGCTTCCGAATTAAAGGATTACGTCCCTCAACTCGGTGCGAAAAAAGACGAAAAAGACGAAGACTAATCTTTAGATTGACCTCAGCGACATTGCTGAGGTCTTTCTTTTTCGTTAAATTATGCTAGACTACTCGGCGTATGAATAGTGATTGTAGCGATTGTAGTCCGTTAGGAGCGTGGTGCGCTTGAAAACCTATTATATTTATTTAGTATTAGGTGTTCTCTTCCTTGCGCTAAGCGCTTTTTTTAGTGCTTCAGAAACCGCTTTTGATCGTTTAAATAAATATCGTTATGAAGTAAAAAAAGACGAAGGAAGTAAAACGGCACGTCTCGTTTTATGGCTTTATGAGCGAAAAGAGACAAATCTTATTTCTATTTTAATTTGTAACAACATCGTCAATACGCTTCTATCGGTTTTTTCCACAAGTGTCTTCTTGTATTTTGTTCATTTAGAAGCCGGCATCGTTTCTTTAATTTCCTCAATTTGTATCACTTTGATAGTTTATTTGTTTGGGGAAACGATGCCAAAGCAAATTGCTTCGAAGATTCCAAATACTTTAGCCTCGATTTTCGTTTATCCGCTTCTAGTGACTTATTTCCTTTTCTTTCCGCTTTCTATTTTGTTTCGTGGAATTTCCTTCCTTATGGGTAAATTGTTTCCGAATAAGAAAAGCGACTCCTTTAGTGAAGATGATTTCTCTAGTGTTTTAAAAAAGAACCAAAAAGGTGGGTTACTTGAGAAAAACGAAACGGAGATAATCGAGAATTCCATCGATTTTAGTGACACGGCTGTAAAAGAGGTTCTTACGCCAAAAGATAGGATTTTTTCTATCGACTTAAAAGGATTAAGTGGTAGTCGCCTTGTCGATATCCTTTGCTCTACTTCCTATAGTAGAATCCCTGTTTACTATGAAGACAAAGACAAAATTGTCGGGGTGCTACTAGTAAAGCAGTATCTTGCCGCGTATTTAAAAGATCCGCGGGCAAGCATCGCTAATTATGTAGAAAAGCCCTATTTTGTAAGCCCGAATGTCAAAATCGATGATTTGGTGGATGGTTTTAGAGAAACGCACACCCAAATTGCTTTGGTAAAGAAAAAAGACGAATTGATCGGCATGGTCACAATGGAAGATGTTTTAGAAGAACTTGTCGGGCCCATCAATGAGAAAATCGCTTTGGAGAAGGAAGAATAATGAATACAGCTGATGTAATTTATTTGATTATCATTATCATTCTTGTTTTCCTATGCGGATTATACGCGGCTAGCGACACGGCTTTATCTAGCGTAAACATGCTTCGATTAGAAAAAGAAGCGCTTGAGGGTAATAAAAAAAGCCAACGAGCTTTGAAGCAAGCGAAAAATTATGATACTTCGATTGCGACGATTCTTTTCGGAAATGACTTTCTTAGCATTTTCATATCTTCATTAGCCTCGATTGTCGGGTCTTCGATTTTGGCAAATTCTCCTTTAGAACCTTATGGAAATATTATAATTACCTCTATTACGATTCTTGTTGTTTTGCTTTTTGGCGAAGTTTTACCAAAAGCAATTTCTTCAAGCCACGCTTTATGGTGGAGCAAAACATTCGGATTGTTCGTTGAAGTATCGAGAATCATCTTTTTCCCTTTCGTGACGCCGATGGATTTTTTAGCTCGGAAAATTGCCTCTCCTATTATTGAAAAGGCGCCAATCGAAACTCCTTTAGCGAGCGATGATGAATTAGAAGCGATGGTGGAAGAAATTAAAAAAGAGGGTATTTTTGATAACGATCAAAGTGAATTGCTCCATCGCTCCATTGATTTCAAAGATACTTCTTCTTATGACATCATGACCCCTAGAGTCAAAATTGTCGGTTATGATGTAGAAGAACCTTTTTCCTCTTACTTAAAACGTCCTGACGCCTACAAACACAGTCGCGTTATTGCTTATCAAAAAGACTTAGACCATATACTTGGCTTCTTTCAAGTGAAAACTTTGCTAAGAATGTTAGTGAAGGGGAAAACACCGAGTATCAATGATATTATTCTCCCAACCCTATTCGTACCTCACACAATGGAACTTTCAAGCGTTTTAGCACTTATGAAGAAAAGCCATACGCATATCGCTGTCGTGAAAGATGAATTTGGTGGAACTGAAGGATTATTGACCTTAGAAGATATTTTGGAAGAGCTCGTTGGTGAGATGTGGGACGAAGAAGACACAGTATCGCTAGATATTTCACGCGTAAACGGGACAAGAAACAGGTATTTAGTGAAAGGTTCCATGAATATCGAGAAATTCTTTGAAACATTCCATATGGATCCGGATAACTTGGAAGATGATTACAGCACTTTAAGCGGCTATATTAACGATAAACTTGGCCGTTTTGCAGAAGTTGATGACAAGATAACGATTGGTAAAGTCGACATCATTGTAAAAAAGGTGAACGATTTCCGCGTTGAAAATTGTCTGGTTATCTATCATCCTCGCCGGAAAAGCGAAGATGAAAGCAACTAAAGGATAATATTTCGCTCCTTTAATCGTTCTAAATAGTCATTTAGTATTTCTTCTGCGATAGATGGAACGGAACGTTTATCGGTCTTTATAATGAAGTCTAAATTGGGCATTTTTTCTTTTGCAAAATGAATTCGGTCATTTTGGATACGAGAAAGAATCGCTTCTTGATTGTCCCCTCTTTCTTCCATTCGCTTGATACGCGTATCTTCATTAGCCTTTAAATAGAATGTCGTAATCGAAAGATCGTTTCTATTTTGAAAAGCGAAAGCGCCTTTCGGGTCTAATATGACACATCTTTTAGGAGAGATTTGATCCACCCGTGTGCCATAGTAATTATTGTTATAAAGCGTGTATTCCACGAATTTATTTTGCTTTACTTCTTCGAGAAATTCTTCTTTACTCAAAAAGAAATAATCTACACCGTTCGTTTCTTTTTCTCTAGGAGAGCGCGTTGTCGCGGTTATGACTTTTTTGATGTTATAGTGGTTTGCTAAATATTTGGCGACTTCTGTTTTTCCAGTTGCGCTTTCCCCTAACAAAATTATCATGCCTTCGATTATAGAAAAAGTTCTTCCCTTCCACAACGTTAGTTTAATTTTTGCTTTTTGAAAACATTTTTTGTAAAAGTGCGGAAAAAATGACTATAGAAATAGTGGAGGTATTTATGAAAACGAAACTATTTCTAAAGCATTTATGGTTCACTTTATGTTTGCCGCTTATGCTCGGCGCGAATAATAACGATAGAGAAAAATTCTATTATTTGCCCAATACAATCGGCCCCTTCATTGAAGGAGAAAGCTATAGCGATACGCTTCGCATTTGCTCGAAAGTTAAAGAAAGCGAGGTAGATTTTCGGGTTGCGATCTATTTCGAAAATCAGCCTGATTCAATTGAAAAAGAAGGTGATTGGGAATTTTCATCCAAGAAAAGCTGCTCCCATGTTGGAGAAGAAATATCCTTCCCTTTTTCGATTCCAAAAGAGGCTGTGAAAAAGCAATTTTATCTTCTTTTTACCATAGCTTATCAAGTTGACCCTATTTCGCGGCATTCCTCTTCCCATCTATTATTCATTAAAAGTATGGAATATTATCGAGATGAATCAGTTTCTTTAATGAACGAATCGATTTTTGAAGGCCCACAAACATATCAAATTACTAATTCGGGGAATAGTAGTGGGGAGCGACTAATTGCAAAAGTCAATGGTATGGGTGAAATCATGGAAACAAAGAAAGGCACGATTCCTTTTGCGACCTCTTTTATCTTTAATCTATATAACGAAAATAACTATAAACCTGTTTCAATTGCGAATTTTAACCTTGATGCAAAACTAGAAATCATTGGGGAAGAAGCTAAAGAATTCGCTTCTTTTTGCGACGAATATAAGTCCACTTATCTTGGGGATGTCGCCAGTTTTAAATTAGTAACGAAGGAAATCAAAGAAGGAACATTTCGTTTTTTGCTTCCTGACAGCCAATACGTCGTGAATCGATATAATGGCGTTATGAGGAAGGCAACTAATATAAAAAAGGATGAAATTTTTACTCGCGAGTTGCATCTTCCCTATCAAAATAAGAGAGACAAAATCTATACGATGCGTTTTATCACTACGAGAAGAAAAGAATCGTTTAATATCCCTCTTCTTTCTACTCCATTTTATTGCTATCAAGAAAATAATCCATTTGGGAATGCTTTGAATAGTGACTATTGCGTGACTGAGGAAATCTTATGAAGACTTTATTTGCGTCATCGCTATTATTTCTATTTGTACTCGGTTCTACTTCGTTTTCCTTCAAATACAATAAACTATCACGCGCTTTATTCGCGTATGGAAAAAGTGTGGTGGAGACTTCGATCATCAATTTCGATTTGAATGGGAATAGAACTAGTTCATATTTTGACAAACTGAGGTTAGAAGAAAAAACCGAACAATATTTTGCCGCCACTTTGGCTGAAGCTAGTTATTCTTTTACCATTACTTATTTGGATTTAAACGCCATTTCTTCTCCACAATCATTTAAACTATTTTTTTCTGGCGAAATATCCCCTTTTTATATCTATGAAAAGGAGATTAAATATATGATTTCTGAAGGGCTAAAAAGCAATGAATAACGATAAAAGAAAAAGGATTTTGCAGCGATTCTCAGTAGAAATAGGCTTTTTATTATTTTCTATAATCTCCGCAATGTTCGCGTATTTTCTTGTAAAAGAATTAATGTTTTCGATTGGAATTCTTTTGATATATTTAGTTTTTTCTACTCTATTTATCATTCCTTTGGCAAAAAAGAATCGCAGGATAAAGACTAGAAGTGACGAAGTTTCTTCTTTCCTATTAAATTTTGTTTCTTTCTTTCAACAAAAGACGTTACAAGATTCTTTTTCTAGTGCCATTCTTTCTTTAAAAATTCCATCATTGAATCTCATCATTGAGCGAGCCTCCTCTTTATCGTTTCTAGAACAAGTTGACTATTTTGAAGATTATTTTTCTAGCCCTTATTATTGTTCTTTTTGTCATTTGCTGAGTTTTAATCCTCAGCCTGAACAAAAGTTGCTAATCATGATGGAACCCTTAGTAAATGAAGCACGCAAAGCAAGGGATAAACTATTTCGTGAAGATGAGATTAAGAAAAAGAATTGGGCTGGTCTATGCTTTTGCTGGTTAATCTCTTTTCTATTAATAGCCTTTCTCCGATTTGCTTTAATGAATCTATTCTCCATCAATTCATTAAAAGAATTCTCGCTCATCCTATATTCTTCATATTTTGGTTTATTGCTTTGTAGCGTTGCGTTCTTTTCGTTTTGTGTTTATGGAGATTCTGAGGTGAAGAAAAATGAAAGAGAATCGAAATAATGAAAAGCGGGTTTTTAGTTTCACGCCAAAAAGAAGGCAAATGCTTATTATCGCTTTTGCTTTTAATGTTTTGTGTTTTCTAATTACTATCTTTTTATTCTTTAAAAAAACACGGCTTTTGTTTGCTTTATTGCCTTTATTCCTCTTTTTTCTACTGGACGCGATCCTTTGTTTACATTTATTTTCTTTAAAACAAAAAGAAAAAAAGAAAGAAGTGGAAGAGCTTTTCCTTTCCTTTTCTTTATTAGTAATCTATTTAAAAGCTGATTTTCCCTTTATAGAGGCGCTAACTAAATTAGTTCCCTCTTTTAGTGAAGCGCTAGGAGAAAAATTAAGAACATTAATCGATAAGATTGAAACTGATAAGACTGCTCAACCTTTTTTATTTTTTGCAGAAAGCTTTCCTTTGGATGCGGTTAAAGATATTTCTCTTTCTCTTTATTTGGTTTATGAAAATCCCCACAAAAAAGAACAATTAGAACGGTTTTCCTCTTTAGTTAGCGAGAATAAGAAATTATTTGAAATGGAAGAGGAAAAAGAAAAGTTTGCTCATCTTTCCTTTTTCCAGCTCTTTCCGCTTTTGGCAACCGCAATCGTTTTGTTACTGATTTTTGCTAGAGTAGGGAATCTTATCGGGGAGTTATTTCATGGTTAAAAGAATCAACGCTTTATTATCTTTGTTCTTTTTCACTCTTTTATTTGCTTTTTCTAGCGATTTATTTCTGATTTCGGCTGTTTATAGTTCTCTAGATGCTTTGTCTACTTCGGTTGCCCATCAAATCGCAATAGAAGGTAAAATCACACCGAAAATTATTGAATTCGTCGAGTCTTCTCTTTCGAATGCCCATATTGAAAATATCGGTCCAGAAAGTGTCGAATTCGGTAGTGTTTTGTATTTCCGACTTTTTGAGGAATATCGCCCCATTATTATAAATGACCAACCGATGGAAATATCGATTACTCGAGAAACAACAATTGGTTATTTGAATGTCAATAAAGAGTAGGAGGGGCCATAGTTTTCTTCGCTTTTCCTTGATTGAAGAAACTTCCAAGTCTCCTTATAATATGCCTTGAGGTAAAAACCATGAATAGCCAAATTGAAGAAATTAGAAAAAACTTTGCAGAACGCATTCATAAAGATCACGTTGATGACTCCATGTCCTTGAAGGGCCTTGGTCTTGATAGTCTTGATGTCGTTGAGCTTTGCCTAGATTTAGAAGACCGTTATCACATTCAATTTGAGACCGATGAATTATCAAGTTTCAAGACAATCGGTGACCTATTTGCTGCGATTGAGAAAAAATTAGCAACAAATAAATAAATATCGCAAGAAATGCCTTGCAAACAAAGGCGTCTCTCATTATGATTGTCCTTGCGCTTTTATAGCGCAATGATATTGCGCTCAGCTAGCTCAATGGCAGAGCAATCGGCTGTTAACCGATCGGTTGCAGGTTCGAGCCCTGTGCTGAGCGCCACATTTGGCCCGTTGGAGAAGCGGCTTAACTCATATCCCTTTCACGGATACATTCATGCGTTCGAATCGCATACGGGTCACCAAACGAATCATACGAACGCTCCCGTCGTGGAGCGTTTTTTCGTGCCTTATCTCCTCGTCTCCCATGATGTTTAGGGAAATCGTGACCTCGCCGCTATCGCTTAGTTCGACGCGAGAGACCATGGAATCTATTATCCTTGCCTTGGAGTCGCCGCATTCGCCATCAGAGAATATCGCGTCGAGGAAGCCCTCGATTGACTTCTCGCTGATCTCCACGCGCTCGAGGTTGGCTCTATGCTCTTTCAGGCGCTCTTCCTTCTCCTCGATGTCATGGTTTATCTCCTCGACCCTTCCCTTGATGTCGTTAGCTAGCTCGGGGTTCGCGATCAATGCATCCACGGCTTTCCTCTTCCTCTCTTTGAGCTCATCGAGCTCGCATTCGATGAGTAAGATAGATAAGAGAAAGAATAGCAAAACGAATGTGGTATACCGAAATATGTGTATAAAAAAAGGTCCGGTCGCCAGACCGAAGAGCTTTAGGCTCAGGGATCAGCAGTGTTAACAATCCGGACTCAAAGTTTAAGATACGCCCGCTAGTACAGTTTTGCAACAAAAAAAGAGAAAATTGTGTTTCACGATTTTTGACCGTTAAATGATAAAGTAACCGTGAAAGCTTAAATAGTCCCGCAAAGTGGCCAGGATTTGCCAAGGGCCCGTTTTTTCGTTTATGCTGTTTTTCCCGATTCGTTCGCCGAAGGGGCGTCGTCGGTCGCTCCACTCATCGTCGAGGTCCGGGACGAGGCTCGGCGAAGTTGGGCTTAAGCTCCGCAATTTCTTCTTTCGATATCATGTAATCAATCCTTTCTATGACGTCTTTCCGGTACATATGCTATTCTCCTTTTTGAGGAGATTATACGTGATCGGCGGAAACCTACAAATTCGACCGCCCAATACCTACAAATTGATTATGACCAGTACAGCGAGCGGCGCCTTCGACAACGTCAATTCGCTGGTGATGGAAGGCAAGAACGGCAGGAGGAAGGTCAGGCTCAAATCTTCAATCTGAGCTCTTGCCGAACGTGTGCCAATCGGGGAGGAAAACTCAAGCAAAACGCTTTCGCGATAACTAGTCACAGCGATCGCGGATGCCCTTTCGGCTCGCCTAGATTTTCGCATTTCTGCCAAAAAAATTCAAAAAGTGACAGTCTTATCCCGAAAAATTGCAAAATTTTCGCGAAGAACACTAAAGATGGCCGTTTCTTATACTTTAGTTTGTCAGGTGACCCGTTTAACACTGAATTTTTAATTAAGTGATTTTTTATCAATTGTGGTATTTAATAAATTTCTTGCTTTATGACATGAATACGCTTATAGACATTCTAGACGACGATCCTAGAAGTGCCTTCGGGAGCACTCGGGCCAAAGGCTTCGACTGCCGGATTGCCGTTTTTTATTTTAGGAATTTTTCTAATCTCCTTCTCTTATGAATCAATAATTTTTCATAAACTTTATCCTTTATGAAACTCATCAATTCTTTTCTCCTCTCTATGAGAAACGAATAGAAAATTGACACAGCGCACAAAGATATTTGACCAAACTAACTTGGAATTGCTTTGGCTTCTATTGTAGAAAAGCAACGGAACTTGCTAGGTTATCAATGAATTTAATGAAATAAGAAAATAGCAGGCGTTTTGCTCTCTCTTTTTGATTTTTTAGAAACAAAAGAAGCAATGATATGTTTCGAAAAATATCATAAAGAAAACTTAATATTTCAATTTTCAAATAATCGTTTTTGTGAAAGATCTCACTCGTGCTAATATCTATGCGTATTAGGAGTTTGCCGTGGATTACATTATTGACATTAAGGACTTAGATAAGTCTTTTCAAGAAGTTCACGCGGTTAATCACCTTTCTTTTCATGTAAAAAAGGGTGAATTCTTTGCGTTTTTAGGCGTTAATGGTGCAGGAAAAAGCACAACCATTTCCATTATGACCGGGATGAAAAAGAAGGACAGTGGGAGTGTGCTTATTGACAAGAAAGATATTGATCATGATTTCGATTCCATCAGCAAAGAAATCGGCGTTGTTTTTCAAAATTCTTTGCTCGATTCCTCTTTGAGCGTGCTCGACAATCTCGAATCACGCGCTTCTTTGTACGGAATATTCGATGTTTCATTTAAGAGCCGAGTGAAGGAACTTTCAAAAGAGCTTGGTTTTGAGGACCTATTGAAAAGAACGGTTGGCAAGCTTTCTGGCGGGCAAAGACGGAGAATCGACATTGCTAGAGCTTTAATTCACGAACCGAAGATTTTGATTTTAGATGAACCGACGACTGGTTTGGATCCTCAAACAAGGAAGACCCTTTGGAGTGTCATCGATTACTATCGAAAAGAAAGGGGAATGACCGTTTTTCTCACAACTCATTACATGGAAGAAGTAAGCGATGCGGATTATGTGGTGATTCTAGATCATGGCTCTATTGTTGCAGAAGGCACGCCTTTAGAATTAAAAAATCGTTATACCGGCGATTTCATCGTTTTATATCATTACGATGAAGAAGCGATTAAAAAGCTTAATCTTCCTTATGAAAAGATTCGAGATGCGATTCGAATCGAAGTGAAAAACACTTTAGAGGCGCGTGACCTTATCGTGGCTCATAAAGAGCTTTTCGTTGATTTTGAGATTACAAAAGGAAAGATGGACGATGTATTTTTAGCTGCGACAGGCAAGAAGTTAGAAGGGGGTGACGAATAATGAGAACCTTTATTAGTCTTACCAAACGTAATGTCAAAATCTTCTTTAAAGACAAGGGGATGCTTTTTACTTCTTTAATTACCCCGATTATCCTTTTGGTTCTTTATTCTACCTTTTTAGCCAAAATCTATCGCGACAGCTTTCAAAGTAGTCTTCCTAGTGGAATTGAAATTAGCGAAAAACTAGTTAGCGCGATAGTTTCTGGGCAACTTGTATCTTCTCTACTTGCGGTAAGCTGTGTCACCGTCGCTTTTTGCTCGAATACGCTGATGGCGGAAGATCGCGTAAAAAAGACGGTTGATGATTTGCTTGTTTCCCCGCTTAAGAAAACGACACTTGCGCTTTCTTATTTCGCTTCAACCTTACTAGCGACCTTAATCGTCACTTATTTAGCGCTTGGCGTTTGCTTTATTTATGTGGCAGCGACTGGTTGGTTTTTAAGCGTAGGGGATGTGTTCTTATTAATTTTAGATGTCTTTTTGCTTACGATGTTCGGAAGCGCTTTTTCGTCCGTGATTAATTTCTTCCTTAAAACACAAGGGCAAGTATCGGGAGTTGGAACTGTCATCTCAGCAGGATATGGCTTTTTATGCGGCGCGTATATGCCACTTGCTTCTTTTTCTAACGGTTTAAGAAACGCGATGATGTTCCTTCCTGGAACGTATGGAACTTCTTTGTTGCGCAATCACGCTTTAAATGGCGCTTTACTTGAGCTTAGGAAAACGGTACCAGCCGAAGCGGTGGAAGGTATAAAAAAGAGCATGGATTGTAGTTTAGAATTTTTCTCTAATTTCGTCCCTCTTTGGGCAATGTATTTAGTTCTAATACTTAGTATCGTTGTCTTTATGGGCATTTATTTATTGCTGAGTTTCTTAAGAAAACGAAAAGACGCTTAGTGACTAGCCAATTTTTCTTCTTTGATTAAGGCAAATTCTTTTTTCTCTACGCATAGAATCACGGGAATATACACCAAATCAACGAGGATCCAGCTGATGGGGAAAGCCGCATATAACCAGAAAATCGTGTGGAAAAATGGCAGTTGAAACAAAGTATAGATGAATAATATTCTTGAGCCGGTGCAGCCGAAAAGGGTGATAAGAGCAGGGGAAGTACTATGACGCATACCCCGTAAATAGTTGGAACAAATCCCCATTAATCCATCGAGGCAATAGGTGAATCCCATGATATATAGCCTTTCCTGCCCCGCCAATAAGGCATTTGTGATGTTTACGTCTTCACTCTCATTCATGAAAATCCCTAAGAGTTCTTTCGGAAAAATTCCGCATACTAGTGCGCAAACGCCCCAAACGATAAATTGCCAAAGTGCCCCATACCAGAATGATTTTCGGATATTCTCAATTTTTCTTGCCCCGTAATTCTGTCCCACGAAAGCGACGACTGTCGCGCTAAAAGCGTCTAGCAAAGCGAAAATATATCCTTCCACTTGGGAAGAGGCGCTACTTCCAGAAATAATTTCATTCATCCCGATATTTACACCATTAATGGAATAACTCGTAATCGTATATAAGGAAGACTGAATCATCACGTTAGGAATCGAAAAAGCAAGTCCTTGAATTCCGGCTGGTAAACCAATAAGAAGAATTTCTTTTAATGCCTTTGAGTCAATCCTCATTTCTTTCCAATGGATATAAACAAAGCCTTTCTTATAAAAAGAGAGCCATAAAGTGACTAGTAGTGCACTTACCGCTTCACTTAAAACGGTTGCCCACGCTACACCCGCTACGTCTAAGCCATAGACGATAACGAAAAGAAAGTCGAAAGCAATATTGACCATTCCAGCGATAGTTAAGATATAGAAAGGGCGTTTTGAATCTCCTAAGGAACGCAAAATCTGGGCTCCATAGTTATAAATCATCACAAACGGTAGACCCACGAAATAGATTTCTAGATATTGAGAGGCTTTATCGATAATGGTAAGAGGCGTACGCATCCATTCTAGCAATAATCGACTCATGAAATAGCCGAATATGCCAACTAGAATTCCACTAAATAATCCAACAAACAAAGAAGTATGAAGGATATTTTGCGCTTTTTTGGAATCGTTGGCGCCTTTTGCGTTTCCTATCGCTACTCCAGCACCGATTGGAATCGAGACAAAAACAGTTACAATAAGGTTAATGAGAGCGCTATTGCTCCCGATTGCCGTCATCGATAAGGTACCACCCCCAAAATGAGTGACAGTCAATAAATCGACAGTCGTATAAAAAAGCTGAAAGACTGTTGTTAATGCTAAAGGCAAAGCGAATAGGGGAATCTTCTTGAAAAGGTTTCCTTCTGTTAGATCGTTTTCACTTGATTTTCCAAATAGTTTCATGCAAGCAAAGAGTGTACTCTCTTTTTATGGACTTGCTATCAAAATGAATGAGTTTCTAGGCGCTTCAAGTTTCAATTCTAATATTCTAAGTATGTATAACTCTCGTTTGCTTTCTTAAATTATGAGAAAATCAAAAAAGAGGAAAAATACATGGAACTTATTAAGAATGATAATCGCTTCTCGTTTATCGAGAATGAAGAAACTGTTGGCTATGTTGAATTTGAAATTCATGACGATGAATTAAGCGTTCTTCATACTGTCGTCAATGAAAAATTTCAGGGGAGAGGAATTGCTCGCTCCTTAATGAAAGAAATAGAAATTTATGCAAAAAGCCACGAATTAAAAATTATTCCGATTTGTTCCTATGCAGCAAAGTATTTTCAAAAGTGACTTAAATCCGTATTTGTTTTAAATTATTGTTAATAAAGGAAACGCCTTAAACGAAGACAATTTTCATTTTTAAGGCGTTTTTGCGTAGATTTTAAAGTTCTACCTTTTCAAAATCGGATGCAGGGTGCTTACAAATCGGGCAGATATAATCTTTTGGCAATTCTTCTCCGACATACGTGTATCCACAAATTTTGCAGCGCCATCCAACTTTCTTTGGCCCTGTGCTTAAACTTACTAGAGGGCTTGGCTTAGTATGCGCGAAATAGTAAGCGTAAGTGAGGCTATTATCGCTCGATAATATTTTCGCTTCGACGAGTTCTGCGATAAATAGGATGTGATTTCCACAGTCGATGGATTGCTTTACCTTTAAGGAATAGTAAGCATTGGTTGAGCGCTTTAAGCGATATAGGCCATTACTTGATCGCTCTACTTCCGTTTCAAACCCTTTGAACTTATCCGTGTCTCTTCCGCTTTGGAAACCAAAGCGTTTAATGAGCGAATAGGAAGTTTCTTCCGTCAAGGTCGATACATTGAAGATTCCTGTTTCTAGGATTGTCGTAGCGGTGAGGTTAGATTTATTCACGGATAAAGCAAACAAGGAGGGGTCATCGCTTACTTGAAAGAAGGAATTATTGACTGATGCATTGTCTTTGCCGTTTTGGTCTTTCGAGAATACGAGGAATAAGCCATAGGTCAATTTGAATAAGGCGTCATGACTTATTGGCTTAATATCATTTTCAAGAGTCTTTAAACGTGGTAAATCTTTGACAATAGCCTCAGCGATAGCGTCAAGGGTTTCGAGCTGATCATCGTGAATAGAAGAAGCGATAGTTAATGATTCGTCTAAATAATGAATATTGCTTAAAGACGCTAAAATCCGCTTCATATTCGCCTTTGCGGCAGGTGCCCAAGAACCATTTTCAATAAAAGCGATGGTGCGATTTGAAATTTTATGAGCTTCTAAATCATGCAAGAAATCTTCCATCTTGATGAAAACTCCTGCGTTATATGTAGTGGCCGCTAAAACAATCGTGTGGACACGGAAAGCTTCGGCAACTAAATAGCTACTATCCGTTTTGCTCACATCATATTCGACAAGATTCTTCACACCTTTTTGGGCTAATTTCGAAGCCAAGATATCTGCGACGTTTTTCGTATTTCCGTAAACTGAGCTATACGCAATCATCACTGCATCGTCTTCTTCAGGGGTGTAACTTGCCCACTTGATGTAGTAATTCATGATTTTATTGAGGTTGCCTTCCAAAATCGGTCCATGGAGAGGTGCGATTGTTTTTATTTCTAAGGTTGCCGCTTTCTTTAAAACATTAATTACTTGTGGACCGTATTTCCCGACGATATTCGTGTAGTAGCGTCTAGCTTCCGAAAGGTGCTCTTTTTCGTATTTTCCTAAATCGGCAAAGATATTTCCACTTAATGCACCAAATGTTCCAAATGCGTCGGCACTGAATAGGATTTTGTCTACTTCTTCGTAAGTGAACATTACTTCTGGCCAATGGACCATAGGGGCGCTTACAAAATGGAAACGATGCTTACCAATTGAAAGAGTATCACCTTCTTTAACAATGAGGAACTTCGCTTCAATTTTCGGGAAATAATTGAGCAAGAATTCTTTCGCCATTGAGCCGATAACGATCGTGGTCTCTTTATGGCGAAGAAGAAGTTCTCCGATATTGGCGGCGTGGTCAGGTTCCATGTGGTTTACGATAAGATAATCGAGTTTCCTATCACCTAATAAATAGTCGAGATTGTCATAAAAAACTTTGCTCACACTTGCATCGACTGTATCGAGCAAGCAAGTTTTTTCGTCTAAGTAAAGATAACTGTTGTAGCTTACGCCATTTTCTAAGGGATAGACGTTTTCAAATAGGGCTAAGCGGCGGTCGCTTCCCCCAACATAAAATAAACCGTCTTTGATTTTGGTTTCGTTATGCATTGGTATTCCTCCAAAACTATTGTAAAGTAGTTTTCTTTTCGATAAAAGAAAAACACATATCGCGTTTTTAAATAGCGGGGATTTGCTACAATATCAATTGGAAAAGAACTGATTTCATTATGACAAGCGAGATAGAAAAACTAATGGGAATAAAATCCCATTTTAAGAAAGACAAGAAGATTGCTTTCTTAGGTGGAGCGGGAGTAAGCGTTGCTTCTATGATCCCTGATTTTCGTTCTCCAAAAGGGATATATCACGTGAAAAGCAAGTATGGAGTTCCTTACGAAACGATCCTTTCGCATTCTTATTTCTATGCTCATCCTGAAACATTTTATGAGTTTTATTGGGAGAATATGGTGAAGCTTGACGCTAAACCGAATTTGGCCCATTTGTCTTTGGCTCATTACGAAGCTAGTGGTGGTAATATCAAAATTCTTACGCAAAATATCGATGGCCTTCATCAAGAGGCTCTGAGCAACTACGTTTATGAATTACACGGCTCTACCAAACGCTATTATTGTACGCGTTGCCGCCATTTCTATTCTCTCGATGAAATCGCTAAAAGTGGCGTACCACACTGCGAATGTGGAGCAATATTGAAACCAGATGTCGTTCTTTATGAAGAACCATTAAATAAAGCGATTTTGTCTTCTTCCATTTTAGCGTTAGCGGAAGCCGATATTCTCATCGTTGGAGGTACTTCCTTAAACGTTTACCCTGCGGCTGGCTTAATTCAATATTTTAAAGGAGATTATCGCTTACTTATTAATCAAGAAAGAACGAATTTAGATTCCTTTTTTGATGATGTTATTCACGATGATATCGGAAAAGTATTATCCTTTTTGCTAGAATGAGTCAGTTTCACATCTTTAAACATTTTATTACGATAACAAAACACCGACACCGTGTATTAAAAAACGCGATGCATATGGGTATTTTCTTTTTTGCTCTTCATCACGATTTATCGAAATTCTCGCCACAGGAATTCTTCCCCAGCGCGAAGTATTATCAAGGCACTTCCTCGCCAATTTATGCGCAGCGCTGCTACGAAAATTATTTTTCTTCGATATGTCAGCACCATGTGCGAAGGAATCCTCATCACTGGGAATATTGGACCGATTTCTTCAATGGCTATTTATTTGTGAAAACAATGCCTTATAAATGGGCGACCGAATACGTTTGCGATATGCTTAGTGCCTCTATGGTCTATGCTGGAAAATCCTATAGTCCTAAGATGACTATCGCCTATTTTCGTCTTCATTCTCCCCATTTTTATATGACTGAAGCCACGAGAAAATACATTGATTTTTGTTTAGATGAATTTGCTAAAAACGGTTGGACGAATTTAAAGAAGAAAAATACGTTAGCGAAATATAGAGAGATTACTTCTTCTTTGCCAGACGTTGAGATTATTCGAAATCTCCATCCTGGCGATAAGCTTCCGGAGCTTGTGAAAGATTGAACTTTTAAGATACTTGTAGTATCTTGCTAGCCGTATGAGAAACAAAATCTTAGTAATTGGGTGCGGCCGGTTTGGTGCAAAAATCGCTAACGACAGCAGTCTTAATGGCGAAAACGTGGTCACAATCGATAACGACCCTTCTAGCTTTGAGCGTCTTAATGACGATTATAGCGGCTATACGGTTAGCTGCGATGCGACTGATTTATCAACGATGGAAGAAGAAGGCTACATCAAAGACGCTTTCCGGATTGTTATCGCAACAGGGAATGACAACGTGAACCTCTTTTTGTCCCATGTTGCTGCTTCCATTTACGAGATTCCAGAAATTTTTGTTCGTTTCAATGATCCTGATTTTGCCGCTTTAGTTAGCGACATGAATATCAAAGCGATTTATCCATTTGAGCTTTCCCTCAGGAGATATCACACTTTATCAATGGGGGTGAAGAAACAATGAAAATCGTAATTGCCAATGGCGGAAATAGCGCTTCTTACATTATTGACATGTTTAAAAGCCGCCAAAACGAGCTCGTTGTTATCAATAGTAGTCGTTCCATTGCGGATGAACTTGTTAAAAAAGAGCACGTTTCCGTGTATGTCGGTTCCCCTTTCCGCCAATACGTTCTAGAAGAAGCAGGGGCAAAGGACGCGGATGTTTTTGTTTCCCTATGCGAAAAGGATACCGATAATTACGCCGCTTGCACCCTTGCAAAAAAGATGTTCAATGTCAAAAAGGTCATTTGTGTGGTGAATAACCCTCGCAATGTCGATATTTTTAGAAGGCTTGGAATCGATTCCGTCATTAGTAGCACGTACTTACTTGCCCAATCCGTTCAAAGCGAATCCTCTATGGAATCACTCATTAAAACGTTGTCTTTGGATAATGATAAAATTAACGTCATTGAAGCGGTTGTTTTATCGCGCTACAAGATTGCCAATCAACGCATCATGGATATTGATTTCCCAAAATATGCCTCAATTGCTGCGATTTATCGTAACTTTCAAATCTTGATCCCTAACGGTCAAATTGTTTTGAAACCAAAAGATGTTCTTATGATTGTTACGGCTCCTGAAAACCATAAGCGCTTATTAGCCTTCCTTCAATCCGTGAGAGAAGAAAGTAGAGGGGTTGTTTCCTCTATTAAAAATGCTGCTTCTAGCGCTAAACGGAAGATTAAAGGGCCAAAAAAGGAACCCTTTAAGACGGAAAAGGGAGATAAACTCGCGAAGCAAAACGAAGAGAAGGCGGACGAAGAATGAAAGAAAACGAGAAGGAAGTGCGGGGATTTCGCCTAATTTTTGGATATCTAGGCATCTTTTTGTCCCTAATCGGCGTGATTACTCTTTTGCCTCTATTCATGCTTTGCTTTTATCCAAATGAATACGAGTGCTGGTATCTATTCGCAATTCCTTCATTTAGCTTTATTTTCGTAGGTTTATTGCTATTTTTGACGCTGATTCGAGGAAGAAAAAGAGCCCGTTTTGCCCGTTTTGAAAATTCGCAGCTTTTGCTACTAATATGGCTACTAGCTGTTTTCTCTGGGGCGCTCCCTTTTTTCTTAGGCAAATGTTTTGGCTTGATGAATATGAATTTCAGCGAATCAATTTTCGAATCGGCTAGCGCTTATAGCACTACGGGATTGACTGTTTTTAAAGATTATGTCGATATTCCTAATTCTTTTGCCCCTCACGTATTTTGCTTTCATCGATCTTTGATGCAATTTATTGGCGGGGTGGGTCTTGTACTTTTGCTTGAAAGTGTCTTGGGGCTAACAACTACTTCTTTATACACCACAGAAGGACATAGCGATAAACTTCTCCCCTCCATTGCAAAAAGCGCCCGTCTATTGTTTGGAATTTATTTAGGATATACGTTAATAGGAACGTTTGCTTTATGGTTGGCCGGTATGGATTTGTTTGACGCGATGAACCATTCCATGTGCGCTCTTAGTGGAGGGGGCATGTCCACCCGTTCTACTTGCATCGCCTATTTTAGAAATAGTAGTGGGAACGGCGTTTTGCCCGCCAATTCCATCGCGATTGAAATCATTCTTATGGTTTTGGTTTTGCTTTCCAGCACTTCGTTTTTGCTACATACTTTTATTCTTACTTTTAAATGGAAGAAATTTACAAAAGACGATGAAGTCCGCTTTGCATTTTTCATGATTGTGTTTTTCTCCATTGTCGTTTCGATTTCTGGAGCGATTAATTTAGCAAACATTCATCATAATTCCTTTGGGGATAATCTTGCTCAATCTATCCGTGAATCGACTTTCTATGTTATCGCTAGTGCGACGACTTCTGGCTTTGCAAATACTTCTTTGCAAGGGATGTTCAATCTTGGAAAACCTCTCTTATTCGCTTGCACGCTCCTTATGATTATCGGTGGCGGCGCCGGAAGCTGCGGAGGTGGCATTAAGCAATATCGCGTTTTCATTTGTTTGAAGGATCTTTGGTACTCTTTAAAATACCGTTTCTCCCCCTCTCACCAAATTAATCCACGCACCACTTATCGGTATGGGAAACTTTCTCCTCTTACTGATGAAACGGTGAAAGACGCTTATAGCTATAGTTTATTGTTTTTGATTGTTTTCGCTATTTCTGTCGTTATTCTTGTGTTTTTGCCTGATTTCGATGCGGAAGAGGCTGCTTTTGATGTTGCTAGTGGAATGAGCAATACCGGATTAGCCGCCACAGACTTTGTGACATATGGTATCATGCACCCTAATGCGTATCCTGTCGCACTATGGACATTAAGTATTGGCATGATCCTGGGCCGACTTGAAATCATGCCTCTTATTTATGCTGGACGAAGCATTCGAGAAGAAATCGTCTTCCAAAAGCATCAAAAGAAGCTCGCCAAAGAAAGAAGCATGCAGGATGAGTTTGAAGATGAAGAAGACCTTTAAAGGAAGAAACGCTAAAATATTGATGGAGGTTAACTTATGATTATCGATGATATCAAAAAAGCAAATATTGAAGCGATGAAGTCGCATGACGCCGAGAAGCGCAGCGTTTATTCGATTTTGATTTCTCGCTATACGGAATTAAAAACGAGTGGCGCGAATAAAGAAGTGACTGATAGCGATATGATTCATATGATCCAAAAGCTTGACAAAGAACTCGATGAAGAAAAAGCAGGTTATTTAAAGGCTGGACGAATCGAGCAAGCCGCTGCAATCGATTCACAAAAAGCTGGGCTTACTCCATTTGTCCCAAAACAAATGAACGAAGAAGAAATCCGCGCCGTGATTGCCTCACTATCCGATAAAAGTCTTCCTAACGTAATGAAACATTTCAAGATGAATTACGCTGGGAAAGTCGATATGGGTCTTGTGAGTAAAATCGCAAAAGGAAATTAAAGAAATGCGCGTCAATATAATTTGGCGCGTTTTCTTTAAGGTTAATCCTTGCTAGTTTTTCTCCCCTTATCTATAATTACGTGCGCTAGGAGCATGGTTCAGTGGTAGAACAGCGGTCTCCAAAACCGTTGATGAGGGTTCGATTCCTTCTGCTCCTGCCAACCCTGATGAATGCGCTCCCATAATTTGGGCCAGAAATTGGTATCATAATGGGAGTTTTATTTTAAAAGTCTTTATTTGCACATGACTGATTTTCGCCCGCTATTTATCGGATTTTTTCCCGAAAATGTCCCTGAATTTGATTCTTTTGTGAGTCGAAACTGCCATTTCGAGGAATTTTTTGACCTTTTCCATGCGGCTTCTCGGCTCCGACCAAATGAACCAAAAAAGGTTGCACCAACCCATGAGATCGTCCCTCGAAAACCCTCCATGCATCCGCAGGAAACGTTTGAACAGCGAGTGGACGTCGTTGATTTCATCCATTGGGTTGTCGCTGTCTTCTAGGCCTTTCGTTTCGGCTGCTTTGTGGACCTCGCTTCTAAGCCCGAGCTTGCTCACGAGAAGGGAATGGGAGTTGTCACCATCGTGGATCAAAAGCGAACCTAGCTTTATGTGACCCTCGAAAGCTTCCAGGGTCTTTTTCATTGACGGCTTCGGCACCCAGAGCGGGGCGATGATGAGGCCGGTTCCGTCGGTCGCCGTGGCTATGGCTATCTTGTTCCTCGATATCCCGCGCAGGGATTTGCCCGCTTCCGTGACCCTGTCTGGCTTGTCCACGGAGACGAACGTCTCATCGAGCCAAACCGTTTCGCCGAGCGACACGCCATCCTGGCACCCCTCGAGCACGGCGAAAACCTTCCTTAGCCAATAAAACCCCGTCGTTGTCGCATTTCTGTTGTCCCGCGCCGAAGAAACGACGGAGTGGAACTCGAGCAGGTGGAAAAGGTACTCTATCCATTCCGACATCGGTATTTTCTTCGAGTCAAACACCGTCTCGGACATCGGGTTGAACCTTTTGCCGCATGCGCCGCAGAGGAATCTTTGAACGCCGTCTGGCCTCTTGCCGTCTTTGACGAAATCGGGCGACCCGCAATAAGGGCACGCGGCGACGTGGATCGAGTTCACCATAGCTATCTCCTCGGCGGATGGCCTCCTGTGCTTTTGCTCGAACCATTCGGAGATGGTTGCGTCTATCATCTTCTCGGAGGGCGAAAGGCATCCAGCGCCTTTCTTTGGGTACGACCTAAAAGAGCCGCCCCACGTAGGGTTTCTTTTTTTCATGTTTTGGCGGTTTGTGCCTTCTGAGGGCTGTCTGAGCCAAACCGCCAAGTCTGAGCGTTCAAACAGCTTTCAGAAGAAAGCTCCTTCTGGCCGTTTTTACGGCCGATTACATTATACCAAGATGGCCTTCGTATCAGTCATGTGCAAATAAAGACTTTTT